>Ga0307372_10000879_pt1 | contig 52720 bp, 49 predicted proteins | sample OX1MG_FD_202533 | JGI IMG/M metagenome (GOLD analysis project Ga0307372, IMG submission 202533) | Soil microbial communities from Risofladan, Vaasa, Finland - OX-1 | ecosystem: Environmental > Terrestrial > Soil > Coastal area > Acid sulfate soil | place: Finland: Risofladan, Vaasa | collected...
AGCCGCGTCAGCACCCCGAGCGCGACCCGGTCCGATAGCCGCTCATCATCGGGTGGCTTCACCTGGCCGGCACGAGGCACGGTTTGGAGAATACCACGAGTGTCACTTTAAGTTAGTGGTATTGACTCACGCATTGGGCGGCCCAGGCGGCCGAGCGGGTGAAGGCGGGGCATCGCTGGTCGAACGAGGCGCACCTGGTCTTCACCGGGCCGCTCGGCGCGCCGCTCGACGTCGACGCGTTCGGGAAGAGCGTGCCCCGGTTGATGAAGAAGGCCGGAAAACGCCCTGACCAGGTCGAACGTGCGCCCCCTGGGACTCGAACCCAGAACCTGCGGATTAAGAGTCCGTTGCTCTGCCAAATTGAGCTAGAGGCGCGCGAGCAGAGATCCTAATCGCTCGCGATAGGCCGTACGGCCCGCTCGAGCGCGATCAGGTCACCGCTCCGGGGTGACCGAGGGGACTTGAACCCCCGACCTCCAGGGCCACAACCTGGCGCTCTAACCAACTGAGCTACGGCCACCGTGGTCGCGAGAGCCAGCGGGCTCATCGCGAGTGGTCACAGCATGGCACATCGGGCTGCCGCTCCGGATCGGGGTGGGACGGCTTGGCGACACCTCCCGCCGCGCCCGGGCATCGGGTGAGTTGGCAGAGATTCCCAGCTCAGAGGGCTACCGTCTGGTCCGCCCGGAAGGTGTCCCCGGGCGTGACCGCGACATCGAGGACCAGCGGTTCGTCGCGCGCCGCGAGGCCCGGCAGGACCTCGTCCAGGGCCACGACGAGCTCGGCGTACGTGGTGACCCGGCGCGCCGGGCAGCCGAAGGAGCGGGCCAGCCCGGCGATGCTGACCTCGTCGAACGCCGGCCAGGCCGGCTTGCCCCCGACACCGTCGTGCGCGGCTGCCAGGCGGTCCATCACGGCGTAGCGCCCGTTCGACAAGACGACGTAGAGCACGCCGCAGAAGTACCTGGCGGCGCTCCAGAGGGCCTGGATGCCGTAGAGCGCCGCACCGTCGCCCGCGACGACGACAACCGGCCGGTCCGGCCGTGCCATCCGCACGCCCGCCGCCGCCGGCAGCGCGAAGCCGAGTCCGCCCATGGCGGCGCTGAGGAAGCCGAGCGGCTGTCGCGCCGGGATCAGCGCGTGGAGCGTCGGGCGCGCGGATGGCGCCTCTTCGACGAGCACGGTGTCGGGCGAGAGCCGGCGGGCGAGCGCCCCGAGGACGTCGGCTGCGCTGAGCGCCTCATCGTCGCCGAGTGGAGCCGGCAGCTCGGCCCGGCGCACCTCGGCGGCGGGCGTGTCGTGCCGCGCGCCGACCGCGGCGGCGAGCAGCTGGCAGATCGCCGCCGCCGGCCCCACGACGGCCATCGCCGCCGGGCTGCGGTGCGCCTCCGCCGGGTCGTCCGTGACGACGGCGACCCGGGTGCTCTCCGGGGCGAGTGGCCCGGGTTCGAACTGGTACTGGCGGAAGGCGGACGTCCCGACGACGACGACGACGTCGTGCGGCTTCAGGACCGCGCGCAAGGCCGCCCGGCCGGCAGGGAGCAGGCCCGCGAAGGAGCGGTGATCCTGGGGAAACCCAGCTCGCGCGCCGAAGGCCTCCTGGAACACGGGACAGCGAAGGCGCTCTGCCAGCTCGACGAGCGCGGTCCAGCTCGCCTCGTCGTCGGCGCCGGCGCCGACGACGATGGCCGGGGCGACGGCGCCGTCGACGAGCGCGGCGAGCTCGCGAAGCGCATCCGGGTCGACGCCCCTCACGTGTCGCACCACGGCCGGTGACGCTGCGGACTCCACCGCGGTGGGCGCCGCCCAGTCGTCCATCGGCACGACGACGATGGCCGGTCCGCGCCCGGCTTGCGCCTCGTGCCAGGCGCGCGCCAGCGTTCCCGGCACGTCGGCCGCCCGGATCGGCTGGGCGGTCCAGACGGGGTAGGAGCCCGCGAGGCCTTCCAGGTGACCCGCGAGGAACGGCTCGGCGGCGAGGTGACGTCGGTCCTGTTGCCCCACCGCCACCACCAGCGGAGCGCGGTTCACCCGGGCGGTCGCGATCGCCCCGACTGCGTTGCCGAGCCCTGCCGTCGTATGCAGGAGCGCGAACGCCGGGCGCCCGGTGGCGATGGCCCAGCCGGTCGCCATGCCGACCACCGATCCCTCGTGCAGGCCGAGGACGAAGGTCAGGTCATCGGGAAGGTCGACGAGGAACGGCAATTCGGTCGAGCCGGGGTTGGAGAAGATCCGGGTCAGGCCGTAGCGGCGGAGCACCTCGAACGTCGCGTCGCGCACGGTCGTGGTCGTCATGGGGCACTCCCGGGAAGGCCGCTGCCCCGCTGACACACTGCGAGGCCGCGGGGGAGCGGGGCGGTCAACCGTCGCGGCACACGCAGAACTCGTTGCCGTCGGGGTCGGCCATCACCTGCCACCACCCGCCCTCGGATCCGGACTTCGGCGCTCCGAGCGTCGTGGCGCCGAGGTCGACCAGGCGGTCGACGACCGCATGGGGGTCGTCGACGATGAGGTCGAGATGGAGGCGGTTCTTCGTCACCTTCTCCTCGGGCACGCGTTGAAGGTATACGACGGGGAGGGAGAGGTCGGGAGGCACGAGGTCGAGGTAGACGCCGTCGCCGTCGAGCTCGCCGAGGGCGTAGCCGAGTGCGGCGGCCCAGAACGGAGCGAGGCGTTCCGGCTCCTCGCAGTCGATGCCGACCTCGAAGCGTTGCGGCACCATCGCCTCCTTCGTCCAATTGGACCGATCCCGCCTGCCCCGGGCTGGCGAGCGGCGCAGGCGGGGGCTATGCGGTGCGGGGAGCGTCTCCGTGCCAGAGTACAGCGTGTGCACGGCACGCCCCCGTAGCTCAGTGGACAGAGCAGCTGCCTTCTAAGCAGTCGGTCGCAGGTTCGAATCCTGCCGGGGGTGCTGGGGGATCGAACGCGCCTGTCCGAGGCGAGGCGTGCGGCGCCGAGGACACGTGCAGGACGAGCGGGGCTCAGAGAGGACGGACACCGAAAAGAGAGGACTCACGCCATGAGCGTTGGCCTGCAAGAGCAAGGCATCGACGACGATCGTCCAGCCGGGATGAGCGCGCAGGAGTGGGAGCACCGCGCCGAGCTGGCCGCCTGCTACCGGATATTCGACCTTCTCGGCTGGACCGAGATGATCTTCAATCACATCTCGCTCCGCCTGCCGGGCGACGAGCCCCGCCTGCTGATCAATCCGTTCGGTCTCGCCTACAGCGAGGTGACCGCGGCAAATCTCGTGGCGATCGACTTCGACGGCAACACGGTCGAGCCCGAGGCCTGGCGCGTGAACTCGGCCGGCGTCCTGATCCATACGGCGATCCACGCGAGCAGGCCGGACGCCCACGTGGTCATGCACACGCACACGACGGCCGGATGCGCGGTGGCGGCGCTCGAGCAGGCTCTCGACCCGAACAACTTCTATTCGGCACAGCTCGACGGGGCGATCGCCTACCACGAGTTCGAGGGCATCAGCAACGACAAGGACGAGCAGCCCCGGCTCGTCTCGAGCCTCGGCGACCACTCGCTGATGATCCTGCGCAACCACGGGCTGCTGGCATGCGGCCGGACGATCCCCGAGGCGTTCTTCCGGCTCTGGACGCTCGAGCGGGCGTGCGAGGTCCAGCTCGCCGGGGGCGGCGCCGCCACGCACGAGATCACCGCGGAGGCGCGTGCCCGCTCGAGCGAGGTCCTGCGGCGGCTGCTCTCTGCTTCCGACGCCGGCGTCCTCGTCTACGACGCGCTCCGTCGCAAGCTCGACGCGAGCGGCGCCTCGTACCGGAGGTGAGGTGCTTCCCCGGCGGGCGCTCCCGGCACCGGCGCCGGCGGAGCCCGCCGGGCAGGGCGCGACGCCCTCGACGGACGGGTCGACCGGGGTGCGGCAGCGACGCCCCTCAGCGCGCGTCGGCGCCGTTGCCGAGCAGCGACGGAAGCGGTCGCGGGACCCCGCTCGCGACGAAGGCCGGTTTGGCGATGGCCGACCGGACCGCCTCGGCGGCGAGCGGCTTCGCGAAGAGGTAGCCCTGTCCGAGATCGCACGACTCATGCTGGAGGTGCTCGAGCTGGAAGGGCTCCTCGATGCCCTCCGCGATCGTCACGAGTCCGAGCGAGCGCCCGAGGTGGATCAGGGCGTCGAGGAAGTTCCGGCCCTCCTCCGATCCGAGCCGGGCGACGAAGGACCGGTCGATCTTCAGGATGTCGACCGGGAACTCGCGCAGGTACGAGAGTGAGGAGAAGCCGGCGCCGAAGTCGTCGATGGCGATGCGGACGCCGAGCCGCTTCAACGTCCGCAGGCGCTTCGCGGTCATCGAGCTGTCGATCATCAGCATCGACTCCGTGAGCTCGACGGTCAGGTACCGCGGCTCGAGGCCGGCCACCTCCAACGCCTCCCGGACGTGGTCGACGAGCGAGTCGTAGTGGAGCTGGCGAGCGGCGACGTTGACCGAGACGCCGACGCGGGTTCCGATGTCGTGCCACGCCTTCGCCTGGAGGCAGGCCTGGCGCAGCACGTATCGACCGACGTCGACGATCAGGTCGGAGGCCTCGAGCGCCGGGACGAACTCGTCGGGCACGATGACGCCACGGTCGGGACAGCGCCAGCGCAACAACGCCTCGACGCCCTCGCTGACACCGGTCCGGAGGTCCACGATGGGCTGGTAGACGAGGAAGAACTCGTTTCGCTCGAACGCGTCGCGCAGCTCGCCCTCGAGCGCGAGCTTCTGCTTGACCGCCTCGTGCATCTCGGGCTTGAACACGACGTGGCAGCCCTTGCCCATCCCCTTCGCCCGGTACAAGGCGGTGTCGGCGTCCCGCAACAGATCCTCGGGGCTGTCGCGTGGCCCGGCGGCGATCCCGATGCTGGCCGACAGCGCGACGTGCGTCTTGCCATCGGGGCCGAGCCGGAACGGCTCGCGCATGAGACTCTGCAGGCGCTGCGCCAGCCGATCGAGCCCAGCGGCGAGCGGGGTGCCGGCGACGAGGACGACGAACTCGTCGCCCCCGAGCCTGCCGACCGTGTCCGAGTCGCGCACCGTCCGCGAGAGCCGCACGGCGAGCGCCTGGAGAAGCTGGTCCCCGGTGCCGTGCCCGAACGTGTCGTTGACCTTCTTGAAGTCGTCGAGGTCGATGAAGAACGCGGCGATGGGCACCTGCTCGGTCCGGGCCAGCGCGAGGAGCTGGTTGGCGCGGTCACCGATGAGCAGGCGGTTGGGCAGCCCGGTCAAGGAGTCGTGAAGCGCCTGGTGGCGGAGCTCGGCGGTGCGCTGCTCGACGAGGACGAGCGCCGAACGGCGCGAGCGGGCGAGCACGTCGACGAGGACCGCCAGCAAGACGCTGAGCAGCAGCCCGCCCGCGAGGAGCGCCGCCCCTTGCGACAGGGGCGACAGGCCGGTCGTCGTCGGGCGGGCGATGATGCTCGCGGACCAACCCGGATCCCCGGGGAACTTCAACGTCGTGCTCGCCGCCCCGGGCGCGGTGGGGCCGGCCCGCACGAGCACATCAGGGGGAGCGCCCGGGTTCGCATACCTGAGGGCGATGGTGGCATTCGGCTCGCTTGCGAAGACGGGGCTCAAGATCGCGGTCGCGTCGAACAGTCCGAGCACCCAGCCGCGAAAGCCCTCTTCTCGACCAGCGGTCGTCGTCGGGATCTGGCTGCCGACGTAGACGGGACTCAGCATGGCGATCAGCGGCAGGCCAGCGAGGAAGGCGTGGAGCGGCTGCGCCATCATCGAGCTGCCCCCTCCGGTTCCGCCGATCAGCCCCGCGAGGGAGGTGATCGTCAACTTGCCGGTGCGGGCCGAGGAATGGAGGAGCGGGGCGAACGTGGACGTGCAGTAGTCGAATCGCGGCGAGAGGTACTGCTCGATGCCGGACGCGAGGAGGGTGGGCAGCAGGGCTTCGACGGGCGGCAGCTCCGCCACGGCGAGCCGCGTCAGGCAGTAGCTCGAGGCCGGGCGCGCCGGCGTCCATTCGCCCTCGGAGGCGGGGGGCGCGATCTGGAGGGGCGGATCGCGCTGAGCGAGCGACTCGAACGCGGGGAGCGCGGCCGCGCGCACCTGCTCCAGGTAGGCGAAGCCGAAGGCGCCCCGGTAGTCGCGCGCGACGTCGAGTCGGCGGAGCAACGACTGGAGGCCGGCGTTGGCGATCGTCGGGCGGGTGGCGATGACGGCGTTCACGGTCGCGAGGAGATCGCTGTCGCGATGAAGCGACGTGGCGAGCACCGAGCGCGCGTCGGAGAGCGCCATCGCCGCGGACTGGCGCCGCAACGTGCTCACGTAGGAGAACCAGGACCACCCGCCGAGCGTCGACCCGGCACAGCCGACGACGAGGACGGTCCAGGCCATCGCGCGCCAGCCGCCCGGGCGCGCCCCGCGTCGCGTCGGCGTGGCGCGCCAGCGGGGACGACGCCGCCGCTCCGGGTGATCGTCGGTCCTCCGGGAGGGGCGAGCGCGGCCGCCGCGCGGCGCGCGCGGGGTCAGCGAACGTTCCAACTGGCGCATGGGCGGCGGGCTTCCCTCGTTGGCCGGGGACGGGTGGTGCAAGACGTCCTCACTCGCCCAACGGCGGCGACCACGGCGCGATTGAGGGACGGACGCCGACTCGTCGTCCTGCCGAACGGGGAGCAAGCCAGGGCCGTTGCGGGTGCTTGCCCCTCAGCGGGGCCAAGCACGACGGCGAGCCGCTGGCGGCACCGGCTCGGGTCAATGGGCGAGCTCGCGGGCGAGGTCGCGTTCTCCGGCGGCACAGCCGCTGAAGAGGGCACCCGCTCGGCGTCCCGTGAGGAGCTGACAGTCGTCGCCGGGCCTGATCGGCGTGCCCACGACGACGAGGATCTCCGCGTCCATGACGCCGTCGAAGTAGGCGTCGGCGTGCGCCGGCGCGGTCGATCGCGCGAGCCCAGGCGGGGGGGTCGCGGCGCCCACGCGCGCGTGCGCCCGACGTGCCACCGAGGCGGCGGTCGCGCCGGTCCCGACCGCCGCGGACGCCAGTGCCACCAGGACGCCCGTCAGCAGGAGGCGGTCGGCCCGGCCCAGCCGGTGGCGTCGACGAGGAGCGGTCCGCGCCCGTTGCGATCCCATGTCGACAGTGTGACGCAGCGGCGCCCTTCAGGCGCGGATCGTCGGGCCCGGCGCGAAAAAGCCAGGCCGGCGGGAGGTGCCCCGCCGGCCTGGTGGTTCAACGGTCGCGGTGGCTCGGCTCAGTAATCGAGCTTTTCGAGGTACGAGATCAGGTACTCGCGCTTGCCCTCGAACTGCGGCGGGACCTGGAAGTCCTTGCCGAGCCGGTCGAACGTCTCGTCGATCAGGAAGCCCTGGGGCTTGGAGACCGTCGCTTCGAACAGTGCCCCCGCGGGCGTGCGCACGTAGATCGACTCGAAGTAGCCGCGGTCCTTGCGCTCCGACACATCGGTGAACCCGAGCCCCTCGAGGTGCCACTTCACGCCGTTTTGCATGTCGTAGTCGTCAACCTGGAAGGCGGTGTGGTGGACGATGCCCTCGCCGTAGGTCCAGCCGGCGAGGGGCACGTTCGGCTCGGCGACGTAGTCGATGATGCGGCCGGTGCCGCCGGATCCCACCTCGAAGCGCGCGTAGTCCTTGTCCTCCTTGCCGGGGTGGGCGCTCCACCCCTCCTGCGCGAAGGCGGCCGCGAGGTCGAGGTCCTTGGCCGACACGACGATGCCGTGCGTGCCGCGGATCGCGTGCTCCGTCGGGACGGGGCCGTGCTCGTACGGCGCCCGCTCGTCGCCCGTGGTGCCGACGAGCTCGTACTCGATGCCGCACGGGTGCTCGAAGTGGAGCCGCCGCTCGCCCAGGCGCTCCATCTCGGTGACCTCGAAGCCGTGCTCCGAAAGGCGCCCGCGCCAGTACGGGATCGAGGACTCCGGCACCGAGAGCATCAGGACCTTCGTCTGGTTGGCGCCCTTGCGCCCGACGCGGCCCGACTGGCGCATCGGGAAGCAGGTGATGAGGGTCGACTCGTCGCCGTTGTCGTTGCCGTAGTAGAGGTGCAGGATCGGCGTGTCGCCGTCGTACAGCGCGGTCTTCTTCACGCTCTTTAGGCCGAGGACCTTGGTGTGGAAGTCGTAGTCCTCCTGAGCTCCACCCACGCAGAGCGTGATGTGGTGGTGGCGCTTGATGGCCGAGCCCGGGTCAAACGTGGTGGTCATGCTTCTGCGCTCCTTCTTGTCCTTGTCGATTCCGTCGATGGGGCCGCGCCAGCGCGTGCGAGCGGGGCCGGTGCACCGGGAGGTCGCCTGGCGGCGGGCGGACCGGGGTGCCGCGCTGGCGGCGGAGCACTCTCGTCTCGAGCGCCGGGCGCGCTTCGGGCCAGGCGGTGCCACGGCGCTCCGCTACGAGCGCGGGCGCAGCCGTTCGGCGGGACCAACCTGGTGATCGCGGTGATCGGGAGAGTCAAGACCCCCAGCCTTCAACTCGGGACGCCGGTGCGCAAGAGCAGAGGAGCCGGACTGTCGCGCCGTGCGCCCGTCGGGCTCCGGTCGTTCGTATGTCGAACGTGTATTCGTCCTATGTACCAGCGTTGCGGAGTCGGGGGCGCATGTCAAGGCAAGGCCCCTGCTCAGCGTTGAACACTCGCGGCGCGCGCCTTCGAGCGTGCCGGCGGCCCGAACCGTACCGCCGCGACGGGCGGACGGCCGAGCGCGCCGACGCCGGGGAGCGGGGTGCGGGGAGCGTTCGAGGGCGCCGCCCACGGGGCGCGATGACGGCACCGGGAGGGCGGGATGCCGCCTTGACAATGCAGGGGGCGGGCGAAAGACTGAGGTTGTCGCACAGCTGTTCGTATTGCGAACGACGAGGGGGGAGTGTCGTGGTCGAGCCGGGAGCCACCGTGTCGGTGGAGCTCGTTCCTGCTCTCACGCCCTGCCCGCCCCTGGCGGCTTCTTACCTGGTACGGCATGTCTGGCGGTCGCGCCGAGACCGCCGTCTCGAGCGAACTGAGGAGTGACGCCGTCATGGCCCTACCCCCGGACCTGCAGTTCTACTTCATGCATTTCATGCCGTACGCGGATCTCCCCGAGGACCACGAGAAGTACGAGTCGACGTGGGTCGACTTCCCGAACAAGTTCTACGACCCCGTAAAGGGAAAGAAGTTCTACGAGCGCTACTTCGCCGAGATGGTGCTGGCGGACCGGGTCGGCTTCGACGGTCTCGTCGTGAACGAGCACCACTCGAGCCCGTACAACATGATGCAGTCCGCCACGATGGTCGCCTCCGCGCTGGTGCCCGTCACGAGCAGGGCCAAGATCTGCGTGTTCGGGACGCCCATCAACCTGCAGTACCCGAACCGCGTCGCCGAGGAGTACGCACTTCTCGACGTCATGTCGGGCGGGCGGACCGAGTTCGCGTTCCCCCTCGGCACCGGCATGGAGTACTGGTCCAACGCGACGATGCTCACCCCTGCGACGGCTCGCGCTCGCTTCCGGGAAGGCATCGACGTCATCTTGCAGGCCTGGGAGCAGGAGGGTCCGAGCACGTTCGACGGTGAGTTCTACAGCTACCGCTACTTGAACTCGTGGCCCACGACGTACCAGAAGCCGCGACCGAAGTGCTACATCGTCGGGACCGGCAGTCCCCAGACGATCGAGCTCGCCGCCGAGCTCGGCTTCGGCTACTCGGTCGTGTTCATCCCGATCCAGGCACAGCTGAAGACCTTCGAGGCCTACCGGGCGAAGACGCAGCAGCTCGGGCGCACCGCCGCGGCGGACGACGTCTGCATCATGGTGATGGCGTACGTGGCCGACACGGACGAGGAGGCCCTGGCGGAGGGCAAGGAGCACATCCTCTACTACTTCGACAACATGATGCGCGTCCCGCCTCGGTTCCTGATCCCTCCGGGGTACGTGACGAACGAGGAGTTCCGCAAGCGCGCCGCGGCAGCCAACGTCCACGGCACCGCCGACTGGGACACCCTCACGGCCAACTCGCGCGTGGTCTGCGGTTCCCCCGAGACCGTCGCGAAGGCGATCGAGGGATGGGTGGAGGAGGCCGGCACCAGCCGGGTCATCTGCAACCTGCATCTCGGCGACATGCCGCACTGGAAGACGGTGAAGAACCTGACGCTCTTCGCCGAAGAGGTGATCCCGCGCCTGCGCAAGGCCGGGGTGTCCGGGAACGGCGCCGGCCGGCCGGCGGCGGTCAGCGCCGCCGCCAGCTGAGCGGCTCCGAAGGGAAACGGGAGACATGCCTTCATTCGAACGCCAAGAGCTCGACGTCAACGGGGTCAAGACCGTCGTCCTATCCTCCGGCAGCGGCGATCCGGTCGTCTTCCTGCACGGCGCGGGAACCATGACGGGGTTCGACTTCGCGCTGCCGCTCGCCGAGCGGTACCGCCTCATCGTGCCCATCCACCCCGGCTACAGCGACTCCGGCGACGATCCGAGCATCAGCTCGGTGCACGACTACGTCCTGCACTACCTGGATCTGTTCGACCAGCTCGGCCTCGACTCGCTGCGCCTGGTCGGCCACTCGCTCGGAGGCTGGATGGCGGCGACCTTCGCCATCGAGCAGACCAAGCGCGTCGAGAAGCTCGCGCTCGTCAGCCCGGCCGGCCTGCGCGTGCCGGAGGCGCCGACGGCGGACCTGTTCAGCATCCCGCCCGAGGCCTTGCTGCCGGCACTGACGGAGAACCTCGAGATATTCGAAGGCAAGATGTCGAACCCGCCGGACCTCGACTTCATCGTCGCCCGGTACCGGGAGAGCGCCTCGTTCGCGCAGGTTGCCTGGGAGCGCATCTACGATCCGAAGCTCTCGAAGTGGCTGCACCGTCTCACCATGCCGACCCTGATCCTTTGGGGGGAGAAGGACCAGATCATTCCTGCCGCCCAGGCCGACGCCTGGGCGAGGCTGATCCCTGAGGCACAGGTGAAGGTCCTGCCGGACAGGGGCCACCTGGTGCTCGAGGAGACCCCCGACGCCCTCGGCGTGATCGGCGACTTCTTGTCATGACGGAAGGATGAGCGCGGTGCCTTGACAGCGCCGGAGGGGCCATGAGACTGTCGCGCAGCCTTGAGCCGTTGGCAGTCGATTCGGCCAGGTGGCGTCGGGCGCGGCTCGACGATGGAGGGGGGAAACAGGAGGCAATAGGGGCATCGGTCGAAAACGCGACGCGTCGTCCGTCGGCGCTGCCGTGCCGCGTTGCGGCGGCGGCCCGATCTGGCGGCCCGGGGGCGTCGCGTCGTGCGTGTCAACGATGAGGGGGTTGTTTAGATGAGGCATAGAGGTATCCGCATGATCGCCGGGTTCGGTGCGATCGCTGCGCTCGGCGTCATGGTCGCCGGCTACAGCGGGGCGGGCGCGAGCACGGCGAAGACGACGGCGAAGGCCACGGCGCACGTCGCGTCGGTGCCGTGCATCACGAGCGGCTCCGGGAAGGCGACTGGCTCGCCGATCCGGCTCGGCGCGATCGTCACGAACCAGCCGGGCACCAGCTTCACCGACATCACCAACACGGCCCAGGCGTACTTCAACTGCGTCAACGCCCACGGTGGGGTCAACGGTCACCCGATCAAGTACTACATCGAGCAGGAGCAGACGAATCCCGCGCAGGTCGCTGCGGACGCCAAGAAGCTCATCCAGACCAACAAGGTCATGGGCATCGTCGGCAACACCAGCATCATCGACTGCGCCGTCAACGGCAACTACTACAAGGCGCACGGCTACTACATCATCGACTCGGGGATCGCCTCCCAGTGCTACTCCTCGTCGTACAGCGCGACGGTGAACATGGGACCGCGCTACAGCTCTGACGGCGCGGTGCAGTACGTCATCGCGCACGGGGCGAAGAAGGTCGTCTTCGACCAGTCGAACGTCCCGGGCACCGGCTACAACGTCGGCGGCGTCGCGCTGATCGCCAAGGCGGCGCACATCCCCGAGGTCTCGCTGACCGAGAACGTGCCGATCTCCGACGCGAACTCAGTGGCGCTGAAAGAGGTCCAGGACGCCGGTGCGGGCGGTGCGGTCGTGCTGAACTTCACCCCGCCTGAGGCGCTGATCATCCTCCAGGCGGCCCAGAAGCTGGGCTTGGAGAACCAGGTCCAGTGGGCGTGCTCGACGCCGTGCAACACGAACTTCCTCGCCAGCGCCCTCGGGCCGGCCTGGAACGGCAAGCTCCACGTGAACGCCGAGCTGAACCTCACGAACGCGCCGGGCGCGGACGCCACGGCGTACCGGGCCCTGCTGAAGCAGTACGCGCCGAGCATCGCGCTCGGCAGCTTCAGCCAGATGGGCTTCGTCCAGGCGAAGATCGCGGTCAGCGCGCTGAAGACGGTGAAGGGCGCCTTCACGGCGAAGAGCGTGAACAACGCGTTCGTGAACGTGAAGAACTTCAAGACGGACATGTTGTGCAAGCCCTGGTACTACCAGAAGCTGCCGGTCCACCTGCCCAACAACACCGACCGGACGGTCACGCCCGACAACGGTGTGATGGTGCAGCAGCAGGGCTGCTTCGCGATCTCCTCGGTCGACCCGGTGGTGAAGTACATCCGCGGCATCGAGGCCTCCCGGGGCCTGTAGGCGGGAAAGAAGGCGTGGGAACGGGGCGTCCCGGCGTGTCCGGCCGCGAAGCGGCCGGGCGACCGGGACGCCCCGACCCGCGATGGTGCACGTGAGCGCGCGGTGAGTTGCGGCGCTCGGCCGGAAGCGACAGGGTGGGGGACGACAGCGTTGCAGTCTGCAGGGAAGCACGATGCCTAGCTGGCAGGACTTCGAGCCGTTCATCGTCACCGGCATCGCCGCCGGAGCGGTCTATGCCGTGTCGGGCGTCGGCATGGTGGTGCTCTACCGGACGACCGGGGTCCTGAACCTCGCCTTCGGTGCCATCGGCGCGCTCGGCGCCCTCATCTGCTGGTCGCTGATCAACACGGCGCACGCCCCGGACTGGCTCGCGTACCTCGTCTGCGTCGCGGTCGGCGGCCTCGTCACGTTGCTCTACGGCATGGTGATCGGCCCGGCGCTCGCGGCGAGAGACGCCCTCGTGAAGGCGACGGCGACGATCGGCCTGGCGCTGATCCTGCTCGGCGCGATGTCGTGGATCTGGAGCAACAATGCCAACGCCCGCTCGCTCACGCTCACCTCGGACAGCTGGACGTTCCGGCTCGGATCCGTCCTGGTCAACTGGACCCAGATCATCGCGTTGATCTTCGCCGTCGTGGTCGCCGTCGGGACGGGCATCTTCTTGCGGTCCACGAAGCTCGGCACGGTGATGCGCGCGCTTGCCAACGACCGCGAGATCAGCGCGACGCTCGGTGTTCCCGTGCGACGCGTCGAGGCGGCGGCGTGGCTCGTCTCGGGCCTCATCTCCGGCGTGGCGGGACTGATCCTCGCCGACCAGGTCGCGCTGGACGCGACGACGCTCACCTTCCTCGTCATCTCGGCGCTCGCTGCGACGGTGATCGGGCGGCTGCGCTCGCTCACCCTGACCTTCTTCGGGGGCATCGTCATCGGCCTCGTCGACGCGCTCGGCAACCCGATCAGCTCGGTCGCGCCCTACAAGGACATGACGCCGTTCATCCTGGCCGTCGCCGCGTTGCTGTTCCTGTCTCGGCGCGGCGGTGCCTCGGCGCGCGCCCGCCGGGTCGCCTGAGCCATGGCCGACCCCGCCACCACCGGGCAGGGCAGGCTCGCGGCCGTGCTGGCGCGGGCGCACGTCGACCGCCACGACCGGGGCCACGTGCTGGCTGCCGCCGTCGTCCTCGTCGTGTCGCTCCTCGTCCTCCCGAGCGTGCTCAGCCTCTACTGGGTGGACTCGCTGATCCAGGTCGCCGTCTACTCGGTCGTCGCGCTCGGGCTCGGCCTGCTCGTCGGGCGGGTGGGGATGTTCTCGCTCGGCCAGGTCGCGATCCTCGCGATCGGCAGCTGGACCGCGGCGCGCCTCGACTACGCGACGACGCTGCCCTTCCCGGTGATCCTGCTCATCGCCGGCGTGGTGGCCGGCATCTTCGGCGTCCTCGTTGGGCTGCCGGCGCTCCGACTGAGCGGCCTCGACCTCGCGCTCATCACGCTGATGCTCGCCGGCGCGGTGACGATCGTGCTCCAGAACACCAACTTCCCGAACGGTGGCCACGGCTTCACCGGGTACACCGCGTCGCCGCTCGGCAATCCGCCGATCAGGCGCCCGAGCATCGCCAGCACCGACCCCGGGTACCTGCGTTACGCCGTGATCGTCGCCCTGCTGATGTTCCTGCTGGTGATCTGGCACCTCCGGAGCAAGCCGGGGAGGGCCTGGGCGACGATCCGCCAGAGCGAGGCGGCGGCCATGGCCTCGGGGGTGAACATCACCCTCTACAAGATCTGGGCGTTCGCGCTCGCCTCGTTCATCACCGGCGTCATCGGGGCGGTGCTGGCGTCGAGCGCGACGCAGCTCTACATCACCCCGTTCCAGACGCAGAACTCGATCGAGCTCATGGCCGTCGTCCTGATGGGCGGCGTGTTCACCGTCTGGGGAGCCTTGATCGCCGCGCTGCTCCTCGAGCTGCTCCCGTCGATCTTCGACATCTGGAATCTCTCCCCCTTCTTGCTGATCATCCTCTTCGGCGTCGGGGTCATCCAGGTGCTGGCAACGGCGCCGACGGGGATCGCCGGTCAGCTGCCGAAAGACCTCGCACGGCTCGGGCGGGCGATCGCGTCGCTCGCGTCGCGCGCCGGGGGCGGTCGCAACGCCGCGGGGCCGACCACGGCGGGCGGTCCCGGACCGGCGATCGGCGTGCCCGAGCAGGACCCCGTCGGGACGGCCCCGTGATCGAGATCGAGGACCTGACGGTCCGCTTCGGTGGCGTCACCTCGCTCGACGGCGTCACCGTGACGCTCGAGAGCAAACTGTGCGGGCTGATCGGCCCGAACGGGGCGGGCAAGACGACGTTCTTCAACGTCCTGTCCGGCTTCGTCGCCCCGGCTTCTGGCCGGATCACCGCCTTTGGGACCGAGCTGCTGAAGCTGGCGCACTACAAGCGTGCCCGCTGGGGGTTGCGCCGGACGTTCCAGACCGAGCAGGCGATCGAGGGTCTGTCGATCTTCGACAACGTGGCGATGGTCTGGGAGCACACGAACCGCGGCCGGGCGTCGCGCGAGCGCGACGTGCTCGGCGCGCTCGAGTTCGTCGGCCTCGGTGTCGACCCGAAGGACAGGGTCGGGACCCTCGGCGCGCACGAGCGCCGCCTCGTCGAGATGGCCCGCGCCGTCGTCGGCAAGCCACGGGTCATCCTGCTCGACGAGCCGGCGGCCGGGCTGCCCGAGGAGGAGACGAAGCACCTCGGGTCGTTGATCCGCCGCATACCCGACGAGGTCGGCGCGCTCGTGATCCTGGCCGACCACGACATGGACCTCGTCTCGGGGTGCTGCACGACGACGATGGTGCTCGACTTCGGCCAGGTCGTCACCGTCGGTCCGACCGCAGAGGTGCTGCGCGACGAGCGCGTCGTCAGCGCCTACCTCGGCCGGGCGGAGAGCGCATGAGCACGTCCGCGTCCTCCGAGGTGCTGCACCTGCGCTCCCTCGCCGTGGCCCGCGGCGGGCGGCCGGTGGTACGTGGCGTCTCGATCGAGGTGCCGCCGGGCGAGGTCACGGCCTTGCTCGGCCCGAACGGTGCCGGGAAGTCGAGCCTGGTCCTGGCGGTCGGCGGCGTGCTCCGACCGACGGGAGGCCAGGTCGTGCTGGGCGAGGAGGACCTCACCGGCTCCCGACCCGAGCACATCCGCCAGGCCGGGGTCGCGATCGTCCCCGAGGGTCGCCGTCTCCTGCCAGACCTGACGGTCGACGACAACTTGCTGGTCGCCACCTACGCGCTCTCGAAGCAGGAGTCGAGGGTCGGCCGGGGCTTCGCCCTCGAGCTCTTTCCCGAGCTCGTCAAGCGGCTCGACGTCACGGCACGTCTGCTCTCCGGCGGCGAGCAACAGATGCTCGTCCTCGCGCAAGCGCTCGTCTCCAAGCCGAAGTTCGTGCTGATCGACGAGCTGTCGCTCGGTCTCGCCCCGGTCATCGTCCAGCGGCTGATCCCGAGGATCCGCACGGTCACCGAGACCGGCACGGGCGTCCTGCTGATCGAGCAGTTCGCCATGGTGGCGCTGGAGCTCGCCAACCAGGCCTACGTCATGGACCGGGGCACGATCGGCTTCGCTGGACCGGCAAGCCGCTTGAAGGACGAGCCGGAGCTGCTGCATTCGGCGTACCTCTCCGGCGGAGGGGACGTCGCGGTCGGTCCCGAGCCGGCGGAGTCCCTGCAGCAGTGACGCCCGAGGCCTCCGCCCCCCCAGGCAGCGCCCGCCCGCAGCCGGGGGCGGCGGCGCGGACGCTCCGGTGGCGGCCCGCCGCCCCGCTCATGCACGCGTGCCGGAGGCGCGGGAGGCGCCCCGGCTGAGCTTCGGTCCGGCGGCCCAGGTCGGGGGTCCCGGGTCGCCGGACCGTCCATCTCGCAGGCGTTCATGCATGCACCCCGAGCGCCGCGCGCGCTCGTGGCTCGCCTGGTCTCCCGGCGGAGGGCCGGCGCGGCCGGCGCCTCGCGTCTGTCGCCGGCCGAAGGCGTCCCCTCAGTCGAACGGCATCCCGACGTAGTTCTCGGCGAGCGACGTCGCAGCGGCGCGCGACGTCACCGTGTACGCGAGCTGGGAGCGCTGCAGCTCGAGCTGGAACGGGTCCGAGTCGGGGAAGCGGTGGAGCATGGACGTCATCCACCAGGAGAAGTGCTCGGCCCGCCACACCCTGCGCAGGCAGGTCTCCGAGTAGCGCGCCAGCGGCTCTCGGTCGCCGCGCTGGGCGGCGGCGATGGCCCGTGAGAGCACGAGCACGTCCGCGACGGCGAGGTTCAGGCCCTTGGCGCCGGTGGGGGGGACGATGTGGGCGGCGTCGCCGGCGAGGAACAGGCTGGCGTGCTGCATCGGCGCGACGACGAAGCTGCGCATCGGCGTGATCCCCTTCTCGAGGATCGGGCCCTCCTTGAGGGTCCAGCCGTCGCGGGTGGCGAGGCGCCGGTGGAGCTCTTCCCAGATGCGCTCGTCCGGCCAGTTGGCGATGTCCTCGCCGGGCTCGCACTGGAGGTAGAGGCGGCTCACCTCTGGCGAGCGGAGGCTGTGCAGGACGAAGCCCCGTTCGTGGAACCCGTAGATCAGCTCCTCGGTCGAGGGGGCGACCGACGCGAGGATGCCGAGCCAGGCGAACGGATAGGTCCGCTCGTAGCGGGTCAGGACCCCCTCCGGGATCGAGCCGCGCGAGACGCCGTGGAACCCGTCGCAGCCCGCGACGTAGTCGCACTCGAGGACCTGCTCGGCGCCGCCGAGGCGGAAGCGCAGCAGCGGCCGGTCGGTCTCGGCCAGCTCGAGGCGCACGTCGTCGGCCTCGTAGTGCAGCGCGCCTCCCGCCGCGGCGCGGGCGTCGGCCAGGTCCCGCACCACCGACTGCTGGCCGTAGATCGAGATGACGCGTCCGCCCGTGAGCTCGCTCATCGGGATGCGGTGGCCGGCGCCGTCGAAGCGCAGCTCGATCCCGTGGTGGACGAGACCGTCGCGGTCGTGGCCCGCCCCGACCCCGGTGGCGCGCATCAGCTCGATCGTGTCGTTCTCGAGCACGCCCGCGCGGACCCGCCCCTCGACGTACTCGCGGCTCTTCGACTCGACGACGACCGACTCGACCCCTTCGAGGTGGAGCAGGTGCGAGAGGAACAGCCCCGCCGGCCCCGCGCCGATGATCCCAACCTGCGTGCGCATCGACCCTCCGATCCTCGTGGCGCAATGGTCTCGCGTCGCGCCGCGGGCGTGCACGTTCCCGCCCCGGGCAGCCGGCACTCGAGCACGCGTCGCCCGCTTGGCCCCCGGGGGCGTCGAGGAGCGGGCGCGCCGGACGCCCGTGCGGCGTCCCTCCCGGACGCCGCCCACGGCGAGATCGCCCCGGCGATTCGTGACGATGAACCAGGTCTCAGACGCGCTGCTGACGTTTGCAGCCGGGCATCGCCCCAGCTATCCTGCGCAGCCAACAGCGGAACGTGCCACGCCGGGGGGAACCATGGACGAAACCACTGGGGGCGCAAGCCCTGGACGCGACCGCGACGCAAAGCCCGGGTCGCGGCCCGAGCCCGCGGGGTCGACGGCGCCGGCGATCAGCCGCCGCGACCTGCTCAAGACCTTCGGTGCTGGAGCCGCCGTGCTCGGCGCGGGTCGCCTCGGCGAACTCGGCGACCTGGCCCGGCCGAGCCGGGCGCCGTACGTGTCGAAGTCCAGCACCGTCGTCATCGGCTACGTCACGCCCGAGACCGGAGCCCTTGCCGGCTTCTCGCTCGCCGACAAGTACGTGCTCGGCAAGGTCCGCTCGGCCCCGCCGTACAAGAACGGGATCAAGATCGGCGGCCGGACGTACAAGCTCGAGATCATCCCCGTGGACTCCCAGTCCGACCCGAGCCGGGCGTCGACGGTGGCGAAGCAGCTCATCCAGCAGAACAAGGCCGACATCGTCGTCACGAGCTCCGCGCCGGAGACGACGAACCCGGTCGCGCTCACCTGCCAGCAGCTCCACGTGCCGTCCCTCGCCACGGTCGTGCCGTGGGAGTCGTGGTACGCGGGGCTCGGAGGGAACCCCCTCAAGCCGACGACGACGTTCGCCTACGCCTCGGTGTTCTTCTTCGGGATGAAGGAGTTCGCCGACACGTTCCTGCCGATGTGGAATCGGGTGGAGAGCAAGACCCACGCGGCCAAGGTCTTCGCCGGCATGTTCCCGAACGACGCCGACGGCAACGCCTTTCGCGCCGGCTTCCCGATCTTCGCCAAGGCGGCGGGCTACAAGTTCATCGACGGCGGCGCCTACACCGACCTCACGCAGAACTACTCGTCGATGATCTCGAAGTTCAAGGCGTCCGGGGCGGAGTTTTTCGTGAACTGCCCCCTGCCGCCGGACTTCAACACGTTCTGGAAGCAGGCCGTCCAGCAGGGATTCAGGCCGCGCCTCGCGACCGTCGCCAAGGTCCTCCTCTTCCCGGCGGACGTCGCGGCGCTCGGCAGCCTCGCCAAGAACATCGCGACCGACGCGTGGTGGACGCCGTACGCGCCCTACCGCTCCTCGATGACCGGAGAGACCACCAAGGCCTTCGCGACCGGCTACCAGAACTCGAGCGGCCAGGAGTGGATCCAGTCGATGGGCTCGACGTACTCGCTCTTCGAGGTCGTCGTCGAGGCGCTGAAGCGCGTCGACGACCCCCACGACAAGGCCCAGCTGGCAGCGGCGCTGCACAAGGTCCACTACTCCGGGATGACCGGGCCGCTCAACTTCGCGGCCGGGCCGGCTCCGGGCGTGGCGATCGTCAAGCCGGTCGGGATCCAGTGGAAGCCGGGCACCAACAGCCTCGGAAAGAAGTTCCCCTTCCAGCCCTTCGTGGTCGACAACACGCAGAACCCCGCCGTGCCGATCAACGGCGACCTGGTCCCGACCAACCCGTAATCGGGGGCCAACTCGCGCCGTGCCGCCCCTGCTCGAGCTGGCCCACATCACCAAGCGCTTCGGTCAGGTCACGATCGCCGAGGACCTCTCCCTCACCGTCGAGGAGGGGGCGGTCCTCGGGATCGTGGGGCCGAACGGAGCCGGCAAGACCACGCTGTTCGGTGTGATCTCCGGTGACCTGCGCCCCGACGCCGGAGAGGTGCGCTTCGAGGGACGCGTGGTCAACCGGCTGGACGCGGCGGCGCGCTGCCGCCTCGGCATCGGCAGGACCTACCAGGTCCCACGGCCGTTCGGCGGGCTCACGGTCTTCGAGAACGTGCTCGTCGCCGCCCAGCAAGGTGCGCGGGCGCACGGGCGCGAGAGCTTCGAGGCCGCGGCCGCCGCGCTCGAGCGCACCGGTCTCGGCGCGCTCGCCAACACCTCGGCCGGCTCGCTCGGCCTGCTGGCGCGAAAGCGCCTCGAGCTCGCGCGCGCGCTCGCCACGGGTCCGCGGCTGCTGCTGCTCGACGAGATCGCCGGCGGCCTCACCGACCCCGAGGTCCGCGAGCTCGTCGGGATCGTCCGGCAGGCCACGGGCGAGGGCGTGGCGGTGATCTGGATCGAGCACGTGGTCCGGGCGCTCGTCGCCACCGTGCAACGCCTGATCTGCATCGCCGGCGGCGCCGTGATCGGCGACGGCGAGCCCCGCGCCGTGCTCGCGAGCCCGGCGGTGCGGGAGGTCTACCTCGGCACGGACACGACGGTGACCGGAGCGGTGCCGGCCACGTGAGCGACCCGCCGCAGGCCGAGGCGGCGAGCAGCGGCCGAGCCGCGCCCGGCGCGCTCTTGGAGGTCGAGCACCTCGTCGTGCACCACGGGCAGCTGCGCGCGCTCGACGACGTCAGCGTGTCGCTCGGTGCCGGCGAGACGCTCGCGATCATCGGCGCCAACGGGGCGGGCAAGTCGACGCTGCTGCGCACCATCGCCGGGCTGCACCGGCCGACGTCCGGGCGGATCCTCCTCGACGGCGTCGATCTCTCGCACAGCACGCCCGAGCAGCGGCTGCGCCGCGGCGTCGCGCTCGTACCGGAAGGCCGCCGCCTCTTCCCCTCGCTCAGCGTCGAGGAGAATCTGCTCGTCGGGACCTACCGCGCGCGCCCCGGGCCGTTCGTGCCGGATCGGATCTACGAGCTGTTCGAGTGGATGCGGTCGCGCCGCAACCAGCGTGCCGCGGAGCTCTCAGGCGGCGAGCAGCAGGCGGTCGCCATCGGCCGGGCGCTCGTCGCGAACCCCCGTGTGCTGCTGCTCGACGAGCTCTCCCTCGGTCTCGCGCCCCTCGTCGTCCAGCGGATCTACGGCGTCCTGCCGGAGCTGCTGTCGGCGGGGATCACGATCCTGCTCGTCGAGCAGGACGTCGCCCAGGCGACACGCGTCGCGTCGCGGGTCCAGTGTCTCCTCGAGGGCCGTACGACGCTCGAGGGGCGGCCGGGCGAGTTCAGCGCCGAGCAGATCGAGACGGCCTACTTCGGGATGTCGTCCACGTCGGCCGTCTCGGCGGACGCCGACGGCGCGCCCGAGCGGTGAGCCGTCCATGAGCTGGGTGAACGCCGTCATCCAGGGCATCCTCACCGGGGCCTTCTACGCCCTGTTCGCGTGCGGGCTCTCCCTGCTGTTCGGCGTGATGGGGATCATCAACCTCGCCCACGGCGACCTGGCCGTCATCGGCGGGTACGTCGCGGTGGCGCTGATCCCCGTGACGCACGTGCCCGTGGTGTGGTCGTTCGTCATCGTCGTGCCGATCTTCGCCGTCGGCGGCTACGCGCTGCAGCGGACGCTGCTCCAGGCGAGCTTGGACCGCGGCCCCTTCACGACCCTGCTCGTCACGTTCGGCCTGTCGGTGATCGCGGAGAACGCCCTGCTCGAGGTGTTCACCTCGAACAGCCAGTCGCTCAACATCGGCAACCTCATCACCTACTCCTTCAGCATCAACAGCCAGATCACCATCTCGTACTTCTCGGTGGTCGTCCTGGCCCTCGCCGTCGCGGTGCTCGGCGCGCTCCAGCTCTTCCTCTCGCGCTCGAGGACCGGCCGGCTCATCCGCGCGGTGGCGGACGACCGCGAGGCCGCGCAGCTCATCGGCGCGAACTACCGGCACGTGTTCGGGGTGGCCGCGGCGATCGCCTTCTCGACGGTAGCGCTCGCCGGCCTCGCGTACGCGATGAGCTCGCAGATCGCGCCGACGACGGGCACCGGGACATTGCTGTCCGCGTTCGAGGCGGTGGTCATCGGTGGCATCGGCTCGGTGTGGGGCACGCTCGTCGGCGGGATCGTCCTCGGTGTCGCGCAGCAGATCGGCGCGCAGATCAACCCCGCGTACCAGATCCTCGCCGGCCACCTCGTCTTTCTCGCCGTCCTCGCGCTCCGCCCGCAGGGCCTGTTCGGGACGAGGGCGCGCGCGTGAGCTCGACCAGGCCCGCGGCGCTCGCCGCCCCGTCCGTCGAGGCGCGCGTGACCCGCTCCGCGCAGCCGTCGGCCTGGCTGCTGCCCGTCGCCGCCGGCGCGATCGTGCTGCTCGTCTTCATGCCGTCGCTGCTGTCCCAGGGCGACCTCTCGACGATGGTGAACGTCTTCATCCTGCTCACGATGGCGGTGATGTGGAACCTGCTCGCCGGCTATGCCGGCATGGTCTCGATCGGTCAGCAGGCGTTCATCGGCCTCGGCGCGGAGGGGGTGCTGGCGATGGCCCAGCACGGCCTGAACCCCGTGGCGTCGATCCCGCTCGCCGCCATCGCGACGGCGGCGATCGCCCTGCCCGTGTCGCTGCTCGTCTTCCGTCTCCGCGGCGGGTACTTCGCCATCGCGACCTGGGTCGTCGCCGACACGGCCGAGCTCGTCGTCAGCTCGATCTCCTCGCTCGGCAGCGGCACGGGAAGCCCGGTGCCGGGCCTGTCCGGGCTCAGCGCGAAGTCCTTCGGCGACATCACCTACTGGTCGGCGCTCGCCGTCGCGCTCATCGCGCTCGCGATGGCGTACCTGGTCCTGCGCAGCCGCCTCGGGCTCGTGCTCGCCGCCGTGCGCGACGACGAGGTCGGCGCCCGCAGCGCCGGCGCTCGGGTGATGAGGGCCCGCCGCATCGTGTTCGCCGTGGCCGCCCTCGGGTGCGGCGCGGCAGGAGCGCTGCTCGCGGTCAGCCAGCTGAACGTCCAGCCGAGCTCGGTGTTCAGCGTGCAGTGGTCGGCGGAGATGATCTTCGTCACCCTGATCGGCGGCATCGGCACGCTGGAGGGCCCGATCATCGGGACGATCCTGTTCTTCGTCCTCGAGCAGTCGCTCGCCCAGCACGGCGCGCTGTACCTCATCGTCCTCGGGGCGGTGGCGGTCGTCGTCGCGATCTGGGCGCCGAAGGGGATCTGGGGGATGATCGCGAGCAGGGCGCGCTTTCGCCTCTTCCCCGTCGGCTACTGGCTGTGGACCCATGGCGCGACCCGCGGGCGCAAGGCCCGACGCCTCCCGGCGCGCCTCGTCGGGCGGGGACGGGGCGGCCAGGGCCAGCCGAGCGCCTGAGCTCGCCGGGGTGCCGGCGCGCCTCGCCGCCCGCTCGAGGAGGCGGCGCTCGTCGCGCCACCCGCCCGAGGTCGCACGCCCCGCGGGGATCAGACGGACAGGCTCGCCGAGGCGAGGACCGTCCCGTCGCTCGCGCGCACGCGGGCCGAGCGGAGTGGACCGAGGTTGCCTGGCAGCTGGCTCGCCCACGCGCCGTGACCGGACTGCAGCCAGAACGTCCCGAGCATCACCGTGTGCCCGCTCGCGGTGGTCACCTCGCAGGTGACAGGGCCGACCGAGCCCATCCGCTCGACCGTCATGAACAGCCATCCCGGGTCACCCTCGTCGACGTAGACGACGCCGCGGGCGTGGCCCGCCGAGAGCAGGCTGGCCTCGACGACGTTGCCGTTCAAGGCCACGCCCGGCGCCGCGTTCGAGCGACCGCCCCCGCCCGTCGCCCGACCGATGCCGAAGCCGACCGAGGCGGCAAGGAGAGCCGCCGCGGCGGCGGAGGCGACCAGCCGGCGGGCCGACCGGGTACGGGGCGCCCCGGCGGGGCCGGCCCACCGGCGCCCGCCACGGCGCCGCGCGCCCAACCGTGGCACGGACGGATCCCGACGCGCTGCGGCGAGTCGATCGAGCACGCGCACCTCGAAGCCGACCGGGGGCTCGGCCTCCGGCACGGCGAGCAGCAGGCTGTCGGCGGCCGCGGAGAGCCCCTCGACCTCCTCGGTGCAGCGCGGGCACCCCTCGAGGTGGCCGAGGAGCTCGGCGCGCTCGCGCCCCGTCAAGGTGCCGAGCGCGAGCTCGGCGAGGTCGTCGGCGAAACGGCCGCAGCCCGAGCCCCCGGTCGTCATTCGACGTCCTCGTGGTGGGAGGCCTGCTCGTCGAGCGCGTGGCGCACCTTCGACAGGGCCGTGCGGATCCGGGTCTTGGCGGTGCCGAGCGGGATCGCCTCGAGCCTGCCGACCTCGTGCGCCGTGTACCCGTAGACGGCGGCGAGGATGAGTGCCCGGCGCTGCTCGACGGGGATGCCGGCGAGGGCGTTGCGCAACCCGCCCGCGATCTCGGTCGCGGCGAGGGCGTCCTCGGTCGGGCGATCGTGGCCGAGGAGCCCGACGAGCTCGTCGGCGCCGACCGGGACCGAGCGGCGGACGCGGAGCGCATCGATCGCCAGGTTGCGGGCGATGGTGAGGACCCACGTGGTCGCCGAGCCGCGCCGCGCGTCGAAGACCGGGGCGTGGCGCCAGGCGCGTACGAGGGCCTCCTGCGCGATGTCCTCCGCCATCCCGGCGTCGCCCACCATGCCGTAGGCGAGGCCGAAGACCCGGCGCTGGTAGCGCCGGACGAAGGCGACGGCCGACGCGTCGTCGCCCTGTGCCATCCCCGCCAGTAGGGCTTCGTCGGTGAGCTCGCCGGTCTCCGGGCGCGGGGCGCGTCTCACGCGCGTCGACCCCGGCCCCCCGGCCGGCTCAACAGCCGCGGCGGCCCGCGCCACGCCTCGCCCGTCTCGGCCCGGCGGCCCGGCCCGCAGGCGGGGCGGCCGGCCTGCGGAGGGATGCCACGGAGAAGGTCCATGTCGGCCTCCCCGACCGCTGCGCCGTGTCGCCGGCCAGCGTAGGCACGACCGCGGGGGTGGTGCCGGCGGGGTGCGACGGGCTCGCCTCCCCGGCCCGGCCTGTGCAGACTTCGTCGGACATCTACGGCCCTTCCTCGCGGCTCCCGTCAACGGTCATACGGCCTGGGGCGGCGTCGGGATTGCCCGAGGCCAACCCAGACCAACCCCCGGCCACCAGCCGGTACGCTGGCGGCGCCGCGTTTGGTGGAGCCGAGCTCGCCCGCGGGCGAGAGGTGGGGTCGGACGCCGCTGGAGCGGCGACCGGCGCGGCGGCAAGGACGACGAGCACGGGGGTTGGTGGTGGCCGAGGAGCAGCAGCCGGGGGCGGACCATCTCCAGCGCGGCGACAACCGCGCGACGACGCTGTCGATGTGGGCGCTCGAACACGCCCAAGACGTCGTCTCGATCGTCGCCGGCGTCGCCCTCATCATCCTCGCGGGCGCGTTGCTGATCGCCGGCTTCGTCGACTTCTTCCGCGAGCTCGCCAGGCACCACTCGGTCGTCGCCGCCGCCTCGGGCCTCCTCGACCAGGTGCTGCTGGTGCTGATCCTCGTCGAGATCGTGCACACCGTCGTGCTGTCGCTCCGCGCCCACACCCTCGTGCCGCAGCCGTTCATCGTGGTCGGGCTGGTGGCGGTGATCCGGAAGATCCTGTTCATCCTCGGGGGTCAGGCGACGGTGGGCACCTCCCAGCTAGCGCTGCTCATCGCGATGGTGGCGGTCTTCGTTGCCGGCCTCATCGCCGTCAACCGCTTGGCGCGGACGCGACCGAGCGGTCTCGCCGACTCCACCGAGGAGCCGCTCGGATGAGCGCGGCCTAGCTGTAGTTCCGAGTCACGTTGTTGACGGGAGCCGGCTCGACGGCGCCCTCCCCCCGAGCGCGGCGCGGCTCGCGGCGAGCGCCTCGCGGACGCGGGACGCGTCGGGGCTGCGCATCCGCTCGAGGGCGCGCCTCGCCGCGTCGATGGCCTCCAGGTGGGGGGAGGGTTCGCGGGCCACGGTGCGCGAGCCGAACGCCCGCTGCTCGGCCCATGAGCAGTGCAGCTCCTCCTCGGCCCGGCTCAGGGCGACGTAGAGCAGACGGCGCTCCTCCTCCAGCGCCTCGGGGCTGCGGGCGTGGGCGATCGGCACGAGTCCGTCCTCCAGGCCGGTAACGAAGACCACCGGCCACTCGAGTCCCTTCGCCCGGTGGAAGGTCGCGAGCTCGACGGCATCGGCGGAAGAGGGCGAAGGGTCGCGGCGGAGCGCTCCTTGCAGGTAGCCGAGGAAGCCGTCGCCGGTCGGGAACGCGTCGAACTCGGCATACTCACGTCCGAGGCGTGCCAGGGCGGCGAGATCGAACAGGTCCCCGGCGCTGTCGCCCCCCGGCCCCGCGGCGGACGGCGCCTCCGGATCGGCGCCCGCGCCCCCGCCGGCCGCCCCGGCGGCCCGTTCGTCGAGGTCGTCCAAGAACGCGCGGAGGGACCGGGTGTCGGCGGCGGGTCGCAAGGCGCCGAGCGCGGAGCGCACGGCCGGGCGCGACAAGAACGAGGGGCCGGCGGCGCTGCGGAAGGGGATGCCGTTCGCGCCGAGAGCCTCCTCGAAGAGGTTGAGCTGCGCGTTCGTCCTCGCGAGGACGGCGCACTGGGACCAGCGGCGGCCGGGTCGGTGGGCGAGGCGCAGCGCCGCCGCGACGCCGGCAGCCTCGGCCTCGCCGGTCGGGAACGCCCGGAGCGTCGGGACCGCACCGTCGGGCCGTGACGAGGTCGGCGTCGTGGGCGCGAGCTCGCCCCGGCCACCCCCCGGGTGGTCGCTCCCGCCGTGCACCCTGCTCGCCAGCGCCGCCGCGGCGACCGCGACGACCTGGGGCGTCGAGCGGTAGTTGGCGTCGAGCCGGAGGACGGTGGCGCCGGGGTAGCGGTCGGCGAAGGTGGCGACGGCGCCCGGGTCGGCGCCGTTCCAACCGTAGATGGCCTGGCGGGGGTCGCCGACGGCGAAGAGGTCCGCGCGCCCCCCGAGCCAGGCGTCGAGCAGGCGCAGCTGCGCCGCGTTGGCGTCCTGGAGCTCGTCGACGAAGAGGTGGGCGAAGCGCCAGCGCTGGGCCGCGGCGAAGTCCGCATCGGCGTGGATCGCCGCGGCCAGATCGACGAGGAGATCGTCGAAGTCGAGGACGCGCCGCCGGCGCTTCTCGCGCTCGTAGGCGGCGTAGGCCGCGGCGACCGCGGCGGGCTCGAGGGGGGTCGTCCGTCCCGTCGCAGCTGCGGCGGCGGCGTAGCGGTCCGGGCTGACGAGCCTTGCCTTGGCCCACTCGATCTCCCCGGCAAGCGCGGCGAGCAGCTCCCGTCGCTCGAGAGGCCTCCCGCCGCGCCGCGCCGGAGCGGCGCTCACGCGCTCGCCCATGGCCGCGCCGAGCAGGCGCGCCTTCGACTCGACGATCACCGGTGGCGTCCGGCCGGTGTCGAGCGCGCGGCGGCGCAGCTCCGCGAGCGCGACCGCGTGGAAGGTCCCCGCCGTCACCGGCGCGGGGAGGCCGAGGTGGCTGAGGCGCGTGCGCAGCTCCGTCGCCGCCTTGCGGGTGAAGGTGAGGGCGAGGACGTGCGCCGGCGCGGCCGTCTCCTCGACGACCCGCCAGGCGATCCGGTGCGTGAGGACCCGCGTCTTGCCCGATCCCGCGCCGGCCACGACGAGCAGGGGGGCCGCGCTGGACGTGATCGCCTCGCGCTGCTCGTCGTCGCAACCCGCGAAGAGGCGCCGCCAGTCGCCGGGGAGGGTCACCGTCTGGACCGTACACGGCGGCTGTGCCGCTCGGCTGGCACGGACCTCTGGGCCGGCAGGCGCGTTATGGTCGGCGCCGTGCTGAGGGCCTTCGCCGGCGGACGACTCTTCGGGGAGTCGTACGGGACCGGGACTCCGTGGGTGCTCGCCCTCCACGGCTGGCGGCGGACGCACGCCGACTTCGACGGCGTCCTCGGCGAGCGCCCGGGCACGCCCGCGCTGGACGCGCTCGCGCTCGACCTGCCGGGATTCGGGGCGGCGCCGCCGCCGCCCGCGGCGTGGGGGAGCGGTGAGTACGCCGAGGCCATCGCGGCGGTGCTCGACGAGATGGGCGACAAGGTGGTCGTCCTCGGGCACTCCTTCGGGGGTCGCGTCGCCGTCCAGCTCGCCGCGCTCTGGCCCGAGCGCGTCTCGGCGCTCGTGCTGAGCGGCGTGCCCTTCTACCGCCCCGCCGGCGCGAGGACGAAGCCGAAGGCCCGCTACCGGATCGTCCGGTCGCTGGCGCGACGGGGGCTCGTGTCGGAGGGCCGCCTCGAGGCGGCGCGCCGCCGGCACGGCTCGGAGGACTACCGCGCCGCCACCGGGGTGATGCGCGAGGTGTTCGTACGGGTCGTCGCCGAGGAGTACGGGGACGTGCTCAGCGGGCTGAGCTGTCCGGTCGAGCTCGTCTGGGGGAGCGAGGACACCGAGGCGCGCGTCGAGGTGGCGCGCCGCGCCGAAGGCGTGCTCAGCGAGGCCCGCCTCGTCGTGCTCGCGGGGGTCGGGCACCTGACGCCGACGGCGGTGCCGGCGGAGCTGCGCGCCGCGCTCGAGCGGGTGCGCCCGTGACGGCGCTCGCCGCGGCCGCGCTGGCGGCGTGCGCCGGCGCGGCGGCTCTCGCGCTGCTGCGCTGGGCGCGTGTGGCGCAGCGCGAGCACTACCTGTCGGGGGCGGTGTCCCGCTTCGCCTGGCGCTGGTGGTCGCTTGGCACCTGGCAGGCGGCCCTCGGGCTGGTGGCCCTGGCTTCGGCCGTCGCCGCGGTCGTCACCCCCTGGCCCGCGCTGGTCGCGGCCGCGGCGATCGCCGCAGGACCGGTGGGGCTCTCGGCGAGAGGGCGCACCTCGCCGCTGCGCTGGACCCGGCGGTGCGCGACCGTCGCTGCGCTCGCCGCCGTCGTGGTGGCTGCCCCGGCCGCGATCGCGGGGGCGCTCGGCGGGCTGCGTGCTGCCGTCCCGGCCGCGGCCCTGACGGTGGTGGCGGTGCCGGTCGTGCTCGACGCCGTCCTGGCGCTGCTCGCGCCGTTGGAGGAGCGCCTCGCCCGTCGCTTCGTCGACGCCGCGCGCACCCGCCTGCGCCGTGTCGGACCGGTGGTCGTCGCGATCACCGGCTCGTACGGCAAGACCACGACCAAGGGCTACCTCGCCCACCTGCTCTCGGGCCGGTTCTCGGTGGTGGCCAGCCCGCGGAGCTTCAACAACCGCGCCGGGCTGGCGCGCACGGTGAACGAGCTGCTCGTCCCCGGGACGGACGTGCTCGTCGCCGAGATGGGCGCGTACGGCCCGGGCGAGATCGCCGCGCTGTGCGCGTGGTTGGCGCCGACCGTCGCCGTCATCACGGCGATCGGGCCGGTGCACCTCGAGCGCTTCGGCTCGCTCGAGCGCACCCTCGCGGCGAAGGCGGAGATCGCCGCAGGCGCCGACGCCGTCGTGCTGAACGTCGACGACGAGCGCCTCGCCGGACTGGCCGAGCGCCTCACGACGGAGGGCCAGCGGGTGCTCGCGTGCTCGGCGAGGGACCCCGGCGCCGACGTCGCCGTGATGGGGGAGGCCGGGGGCCTGACGCTCATCGTCGGGGGTGAGCGCGTCGGGCGGGCCGGGACGGCCGGCGGCGAGCTGCCGCCGGCGATGACGAACGTGGCCTGCGCCGCCGCGGCGGCGATCGCCCTCGGCTGCAGCCCGGCCGAGGTCCTCGAGCGTCTCGGAAGCCTGCCCGCCACCGAGAACCGGCTCCAGCGAAGCGTCGCGTCGAACGGGGTCGTCGTGCTCGACGACACCTTCAACGCGAACCCCGCCGGCGCCGCCCTCGCCCTCGAGCTGCTCGCCGCGACCGGCGCTCCCGGGGCCCGCCGCGCCCTGATCACCCCCGGGATGGTCGAGCTCGGCCCGTTGCAGGCGGCGGAGAATGCCGCGTTCGCGCGCCGCGCCGCGGGCGTCGTGACCGACCTCGTGGTCGTCGGGCGCAGCAACCGCAAGGCGCTCCTGGCGGGCTTCGCCGCGGGCCGAGGAGCCGCCCGCGGCGGTCGCGCTCCGCAGGTCAGCGTCGTCGGCACCCGTGACGACGCGGTCGCCTGGGTGCGCGAGCACCTCCGGGCCGGCGACGTCGTGCTCTACGAGAACGACCTGCCGGACCACTTCCCGTGAGCGGCCCGTGAGCCCGGCGGGGCCTGAGGCTCCCCGGTAGGGCGCAGCAGCTCGCGTACCATGAGGGCGATGGCCAACTCGTCGCCCAACGTCGCCGTGCTCTTCGGCGGGCCCTCCCCGGAGCACGACGTCTCGATCCTCACCGGGCTGCAGGCCGCCCGGGCGCTGGTGCGGTCGGGGCGAGCCGCGAGCGTCCAGCTCCTGTACTGGTCGAAGAGCGCCGCATGGTTCGAGGTGGCGGCGGAGGTCGAGGCGGCCGCGTTCTTGGACGGCCCGCCGGCGGGATCCCAGCCGGTGCGGCTGGAGATCGGCCCCGAAGGTGGCTTCACCGCCCGGCGTGGACGGCTCGCGGCGCGCTTCGAACCCCTGGGCATCGACGTCGCCCTGGTCTGCTGCCACGGCGGCCCCGGCGAGGACGGGGCGCTGCAGGGTGCCCTCGACCTGGCCGGGGTGGCCTACACGGGCCCCAGCGCGGCGTCGGCGGCCCTCGGCATGGACAAGCTGGCGTCGTTCTCGGTCGCCGCCGCCGCGGGGCTCCCGACCCTGCCCCGCCGCCTGCTCCACGAGGGGTCGAAGGAGCCGGACTTCGCCGGACCCTACATCGTGAAGCCGCGATTTGGCGGCTCCTCGATCGGCATCGAGGTCGTCGCCGACTTCCCGACCGCCCTCGCGCGACTCGGTGCCAACGTCCACCTCCGCCGTGGCGCCGTGCTCGAGCCGTACCGCCCGGCGCTGTTCGACCTCCAGGTCGCTGCTCGGAGCTGGCCCGAGCTCCAGCTCTCGGCGATCGAGCGGCCCCTCCGTGGGGGGTCGACGAACGAGATCCTCGGCTACGCCGACAAGTACGTCGGCGGTGAGGGGATGTCGGCGGCGCCGCGCGAGCTGCCGGCCGCGCTGCCCGCCGGTCTCGAGGTCGAGCTGCGCTCCGTCGCCCGTGAGGCCGCCGTGCTGCTCGGCGTGCGGGGCGTGGGCCGGATCGACTTCCTCTCCGACGGCGAGTCGGTGTACCTGAACGAGGTCAACACGATCCCGGGCTCGCTCTCGCGTCATCTCTTCGTCGACCCGCCCCTCGCCTTCGACGAGCTGCTCACGGGCCTGCTCGCCGAGGCGCTCGAACGGCCCGCCGCCCACTTCTCCTCAGCAGGCGCCGACGGCGTCGTGCTGCGCGACGCGGGGAGCATCTCGAGGAAGCTGACCTGAGCACCTGAGCACCCGAGCACCGGCAACGGGGTCCGGGCGGCGTCCGGCGCACGTGACGGAGAGGACCACCGATGCCCTTCCCCCACAAGCTGTTGCACGAGGACGAGGAGGTGCTGCTCGACGTCCGCCCGCACTGGTGGCGCCTCGCGGGTCCGATCGCCTTCGCGGTCGTCGTCCTCGGCGGCTGCGTCGCCGCGTTCGTGCTCTGGTCGAGCGCTCCAGGCTGGTTCGGTTTCGTGCTGTTGGCGGCCGTCGTCCTCGTCGGGCTGTACCTGTCGGGTCGCGTCATCTCCTGGCGCGCGACCGGTCTCGCGGTCACCTCGAGCCGGGTCATCTACCGCGAGGGGGTGCTGCACCGCGTCGGGCGCGAGATCCCGATCGACAGCGTCCAGGACGTGACGTACCGCCAGCACCTGCTCGAGCGGCTCGTCGGCGCCGGGCGGCTCACGGTCGAGTCGGCGGGGGAGCGCGGGGAGGAGCCGTTCGCCAGCGTCCGCCATCCCGAGCAGGTCCAGAGCGCGATCAACCGGGCGATCGACGAGTCGCGCCATCGCAGCGCGTTGGCGGCGTCGGGTCAGCCCGCGGTGAGCTTCCCCGAGCAGATCGAGAAGCTCGACGAGCTGCGGCGGCGTGGCATCGTCACCGACGCCGAGTTCGAGCAGAAGAAGGCGGAGCTGCTCGGCCGGATGTGACCGGGGCCGTCCTCGCCGGCGCTCGTCACGGCGGCCGGGACCGCTCGGAAGTGGCCCGGGGGGCCGTTGGTAGGCTGGGCCGGTGACGGGGCGTTACTGGATCGAGACGCTCGGCTGCCCGAAGAACCAGGTCGACTCCGAGAAGGTCGCGGGGTCCCTGCTCGCGGACGGCTTCGAGCGGGCGGATTGCGCCGAGAGCGCGGATCTCGTCGTCGTGAACACCTGCGCCTTCATCGAGGCGGCCCGGGCCGAGTCCGTCGAGACGATCCTCCAGCTCTCCGAGGCCCGCCGCCCCGGGGCTCGCCTCGTGGTGACCGGCTGCCTGGCGGCGCGCGCCGGCGAGGAGCTGGCGGATGCGCTGCCCGAGGTGGACCTCGTCGCCGACTTCGGCGTGCCGGTCCAGCTGGTCGGCGGTCCGCGCGTGCGCAGGGCGGGCGCGGCTCGTGTACCCGTTCTCGACCTCCTCGAGCTGGCGCGGCCGCCGGCGAGCGCGCCCTGGGCCTATGTGAAGGTCGCCGAGGGCTGTGACCGCAAGTGCGGCTTCTGCGCCATCCCGAGCTTTCGCGGGGCCCAGCGCTCGCGCACGCCCGAGTCGATCCTCGCCGAGGTCGACGTGCTCGCGGTGTCCGAGGTCGTCCTCGTCGCCCAGGACCTCGCCTCCTACGGGCGGGACATCGGCCGTCCCGGGGCGCTCGCGCCCCTCGTCGCCGAGGTTGCCCGGCGCGTCCCGCGCGTCCGGCTGCTCTACCTGTACCCCTCCTCGCTCACCGACGCGCTGGTGGAGGCGATCGTCGCGACCGGTCTGCCGTACTTCGACCTCTCGCTCCAGCACGCCTCGGGACGGCTCTTGCGCAAGATGCGCCGCTACGGCGACGCGGCGCGCTTCGTGGAGCGGATCGGGCGGATCCGCGCACTCGCGCCCGACGCCGCCCTGCGCTCCTCGTTCATCCTCGGCTACCCGGGGGAGACCGAGGAGGACCACGACGCACTGCTCGGCTTCCTCGAGGAGGCCCGCCTCGACTGGGCCGGCTTCTTCACCTTCTCCGAGGAGGACGGGACCTACGCCGCCGGCCTCGGCGACAAGGTGCCCGCCGAGCTCGCCGCCGAGCGGTTGCGCGAGTGCGCCGAGCTGCAGGACGCGATCACCGCGGCACGCCGCCGGGAGCTCGTCGGCAGGCACCTCGACGTGCTCGTCGACTCGCCGGGGGTCGCCCGCTCGCATCGCGAAGCCCCCGAGATCGACGGCGTCGTCCGGGTCCCGGCGACGCTCGCCACCGGCAGCTTCGCCTCCGTCGAGGTGCTCGACGCCGAAGGGCCCGATCTCGTGGCCCGTGCCCTCTCGGCGGGAGCCGTCGCGTGAGCGAGGAGCACGGCTCGGGCAAGCTGTTCGGGCCGTCCGCCGTCGCCACCCCGGCCAACGCCCTCAGCATGGCGCGCGTCGTCGCGGCGCCGGTGCTGGCGGTGCTGATCGGAGCGTCGCACCCGTCGTGGTCCTGGTTGCTCTGGTCGCTGTGGACGGTGCTCGCGGGCTCGGACGGGCTGGACGGCCACCTGGCCCGGCGCCAGGGCGCCACCCGCTCGGGCGCCTTCCTCGACCCGCTGGCCGACAAGGTGCTGGTGCTCGCGGCGCTCGCCGCGCTCGCCGGCATCGGCTACGTGAGCTGGCTGCCCGTCGCGCTGATCGCCGTGCGCGAGATCGCGATGAGCGCCTTTCGCGTCTACGCCGGGAGACGGGCCGTGTCGGTCCCGGCGCGCCCGCTCGCCAAGGCGAAGACCCTCGTCCAGGACCTGGCGATCGGCTTCGCGCTGTTCCCCCCGACCGGCCCGCACCCGGGTGCGGCCCGCGTGATCCTCTGGGTCGCGGTGGCCTTCACCCTGGCGACCGGGGTCGAGTACTTCGTGGACGGCCGCCGGATGCTGCGCGCCACCCCGGCGGTGCCGGGGCGGGTCGCCCGCGGCCCCGTGGCCTGAGCGGGAGACGGTGCGCGCGGAGATCGTCGCGGTCGGGACCGAGCTGCTCCTCGGCCAGATCGTCGACACGAACTCGACCTGGATCGCGCAGCGGCTCGCGGCCGCGGGCATCGACTGCAACTACCAGACCCGTGTCGGCGACAACATCGGGCGCGTCGCCGACGTGCTGCGCATCGCCTTGTCGCGCGCCGAGGCGGTGGTGGTCTGCGGTGGTCTCGGGCCGACCCAGGACGACCTCACGCGCGAGGCGATCGCCGAGGTGATGGGGGTGGAGCTCCGCCGTGACCCGGCGACCCTCCAGGTCATCGAGGACCTGTTCCGGCGGCGCAACCGGACCATGGCCGCCAGCAACGCCCGTCAGGCTGACGTGCCGGTCGGGGCGACGACCATCCCGCAGCGCATGGGGACGGCGCCCGGGCTCGTCTGCCCCGTCGGGGACAAGGTCGTCTACGCGCTCCCCGGCGTGCCCGACGAGATGAAGGAGATGGTCGAGCGGGCGGTGCTGCCGGACCTGCGGGCCCGCTCGGGGGAGACCGCGGTCATCGCCAGCCGGACGCTGCGCACCTGGGGCATCACCGAGTCCGGCCTGTCGGAGATCGTCGCGCCGCGTGTCGAGGCCCTGGAGCACGCCGGACCCGGAGCCGCGACGATCGCCTTCCTGGCGAGCGGCATCGAGGGGATCAAGGTCCGCCTCACGGTGAAGGCGCCGCACGAGGCCGCGGCGGCGGCCGTGCTCGACCGGGAGGAGTCCGAGCTGCGGGCGCTCCTCGGCAACGCCGTCTTCGGGATCGACGACCAGACGATGGAGCAGGCCGTCGGCGCGCTCCTCGTCGAGCGCGGACTGCGCCTGGCGGTCGCGGAGTCGTTCACCGGCGGCCTCGTCGCCTCGCGGATCGTGGCCGTGCCCGGTGCGAGCAGCTGGTTCGCCGGCGGCGTGGTCACCTACGCCAGCGAGTCCAAGCACAGGATCCTCGACGTCCCCGAGGGTCCGGTGGTGTCGGGGGAGGCCGCCGCAGCGATGGCCGAAGGGGTGCGCCGCCTCTTCGGCGCGGACGTTGCGCTGGCGACGACCGGCGTCGCCGGGCCCGACCCGCAGGAGGGCCTGGCGCCGGGCACGGCGTTCGCCGGGATCGCGCTGCCGGGGCTTGCCGCCGAGCGCGTCCCGCTGGCCCTCGTCGGCGGTCGCGTACGGGTCCGGGAGATCGGCACCATCACGGCGCTCGACGCCCTGCGGCGACGGCTGCTCGCGGCGCGCGGGGCTTGAGGAGCGCGCGGCGACCGAGCCCCGTCAAGCGCCGGCGAGAGCGGCCTCGTAGTGACGGAGCATCTCCTCGTCGAAGGCGACGAGACGGATGAGGACAAGGCGCGTCGGCGCCTTGGTGAGGGTGGTGACGGCGACGCGGGCCGCGGGCTGCTTCGGGTAGCCGTAGATGCCCGTCGATATCGCCGGGAAGGCGATCGAGCGGGCGCCGACGTCGTCGGCGAGCGTCAGGCAGCGGCGGTAGCAGGAGGCGAGCAGCTCCGCCTCGCCGTGCGCACCACCGCGCCAGACCGGCCCGACGGCGTGGGCGATGTGCCGGGCCGCGAGCGCGAAGCCCGGCGTGAGCTTGGCGTCGCCGACCGCGCAGCCGCCGAGCGCGGCGCAGGCGGCGTGGAGCTCGGCGGCGCCGGCGGCCCGGTGGATCGCGCCGTCCACGCCGCCCCCACCGGCGAGCGCGGGGTTTGCCGCGTTCACCAAGACGTCGACGGCTTCGCGGGTGATGTCTCCGAGGACCGCCTCGATCCGTGTCGCCACGGCAGGAGTCTCCCGCGCCCCCAACGCCCGGCGCCACGCGTCGGCCGTCCGGGGAGCCGGCCGACCGACGACGTCAACCGAGTGCCGGGAGGACCTCCTCGCGAAGGAGCCGCAGCGGCGCCGTGTCGAACGGATGACCGATCGCGATGATCCAGGACGAGACACCCGCCTCGGCGTAACGGCGCAGCTGGCCCGCGACCTCGGCGGGGGTGCCGAGGAGCCAGCTGTCGCGCTGAGCCTCGAGGTCCTGGCCGTGGCCCGCGGCGATCCGGGATGCGAGGCGCTCGGCGTCCTCGTGGGTGCGCGCCAGGGCGAGCTCGGGGTGGACCGACAGCTCGATCTCGCCGAAGTCCCTTCCCACCTCCTCGCAGCAGCCACGGAGCACCGCGGCGCGCGCCGCGACCTTGTCGGGTGCGCCGATCATGTTCCAGCCGGTCGCGTGCTTGGCGGCGAGCCGCAGGGCGCCGAGGCCCGACCCACCGACGGTGATCGGCGGGTGCGGCCGCTGCAGCGGCTTCGGCTCGCACGGGGCGTTCTCGAGGCGGTAGTAGCGGCCCTCGAACGTCGTGCGTCGCGCGTCCCAGAGGGAGCGGACGATCTGGAGCGCCTCGTCGAGGCGCGCGTAGCGCTCCGCGAGCGGGGGGAAGGCGAGGCCGAAGGCGCGGAACTCGCGCTCGGCCCATGCGGCACCGAGGGAGAACTCCAGCCTGCCACCGCTGATCTGGTCGACCTGGGCCGCGCTCTTGGCGAGGGTGGCCGGGTCACGGTAGAGGACGCCGTTCACGAGCGCTCCGATGCGGACTCGCTCGGTGAGGACCGCCATCGCCGCGAGCGTCGTCAGCGTCTCGAAGCAGGCACCGTCGTCGGGCCCGGAGAACGGGAGCAGGTGGTCGAAGGTCCACGCGGAGTCGAAGCCGAGGTCCTCGACTGCTCGGAGGGCCGTGACGAACTCGTGCCAGCTGGTGCGCTGCGCTTGGAGCTGGACGCCGAAGCGAAGCGGGCGGCCTCGGACCTCCATGGCACCTCCTTCTCTCGCTTTCGCGAGCTCGTCCGCCGGGCCGGGCTGCGCACGGCGTCGGCCGGCCAGTGGATAACGGCGCCGGGCCCCCGGGCAGGCCCGGCACGAGCAGGCGCGCGGCGGCCGACCCGCGTCGGGGTCCGGGTCCCTGGGACGCGGCGCGTGCGCAGTGGCCCTCAGTCAATCAGCTGCACCGCCCGCGATGGGCGGCCGGCGAGCTCAGCAGGCCGTTGGCGTCCTCCGCGCCACACATCGCCCCGAGATCCACCACCGAACACACGTTCGGAACTACAGTCTTGGAAGTCGTTGACGGACGGCGCGGGCTGGGCGATACACCCGGCGCGTAGGTTGCCCGCCCGTCAGGTACGAGTCGGATGCGAGGGCCCGGCGACGCGGTCCGAAGAGGAAAGGGACAAGCGATGGAGCGTGAGAAGGCACTCGACGCGGCGCTGGGTCAGATCGAGAAGCAGTTCGGCAAGGGCTCAGTCATGAAGCTGGGTGAGAACATGAACTTCGCGATCGAGGCGATCTCCACCGGCGCGATGTCGCTCGACCTGGCGCTCGGCGTCGGGGGTCTGCCGCGCGGCCGCATCGTGGAGCTCTACGGACCGGAGTCCTCCGGGAAGTCGACCCTCGCCCTCCACGTCGTGGCGGAGGCGCAGCGCAACGGTGGGATCTGCGCCTACATCGACGCCGAGCACGCCATGGACCCCGTCTATGCCCGCGCGATCGGCGTCGACATCGACGAGCTGCTCATCTCCCAGCCCGACACCGGCGAGCAGGCGCTCGAGATCGCGGAGATGCTGATCCGCTCCGGCGCGATCGACGTGCTTGTCGTCGACTCGGTCGCTGCGCTCACGCCTCGCGCCGAGATCGAGGGCGAGATGGGCGACAGCCATGTCGGCCTCCAGGCCCGCCTGATGTCCCAGGCGCTGCGCAAGCTGACCGGGACGTTGAGCAAGTCGAACACGATCGCCCTGTTCATCAACCAGCTGCGCGAGAAGATCGGGGTGATCTACGGCTCGCCGGAGGTCACCCCCGGTGGTCGGGCCCTCAAGTTCTATGCCTCGGTCCGCCTCGACATCCGCCGCGTCGAGTCCATCAAGGACGGGGCGGAGATGGTCGGCAACCGCACGCGGGTGAAGGTCGTGAAGAACAAGTGCGCCCCGCCCTTCCGCACGGCCGAGTTCGACATCATGTACGGCAAGGGGATCAGCCGGGAAGGCTCGATCCTCGACGTCGCCGTGGACTTCGCCATCGTGAAGAAGTCGGGCGCCTGGTACACCTACGAGGGCGAGCAGCTCGGTCAGGGGCGGGAGAACGCCAAGCAGTTCCTCCGCGAGAGCCCGGAGCTGATGGTCGAGCTCGACGAGCGGATCCGCCAGGAGGTCGCCGCTCAGCGTGCCGTCGACGTCCCGCTCGGGGTGGGCGTGGGCGACGACGAGCCGATCTCCATCGAGGGCTGATCTCGCCGGTTGGACACGGGCGACCGGAACGGCGACGACAGCCGCCGTTCCGGTCGCCGAGGCACCACGGGGCCCGCGCGCCTAGCGGGGGATCGACGTGTGCTTGAACTCGTTGAGCTCGGGGTGCTCGGCGAGCAGGCCGAGCACGAGCTCGGTCGTCGCGATCGCGAGCGTCCCGTCACCAGCCGGGCGCGTCATCACCCGGACGAAGGCCGCCCGCTCGCCGACGACGAACGTGGGCACGCCGAACGCCGCGTGGTCAGCGACCGAGCGCTCGTGCTCGGCGCGGAAGGTGGCGAACGGCCAGCCGTCGACCAGCTCCTTGAAGACGAGCTCGTCGTCCGCGCCGCCGCGCCGCAGCGCCGCACGCAGCACCTGCTCGTCACGGAGGTCTTCGCCGTCGTCGTGACGCACGGCGAACAGCGACAGGTGCGTCGCTGCGAACGCGTCCGGGAAGCGGTCGCGCACCACGATCCCCGCAGCCACCGCCAAGAGCTCCGGGCGCTTCCCGGCGTCCTCCCAGACGGCAGGAGCACCCTCTTCGACATGGACCTGGCTGAGGGAGAAGGGCACGAATCGCACGTCCCAGTCCGCTCCCGCCGCGAGGCCGGCCAGCACGTGCTCGTTGGCGTTGCGGGCAAAGGGGCAGCGGTAGTCGAAGTTGATCGAGAAGCTCGTCGTCATACCTGGGCCAACACCGCGTTCTCGTGCGTATTCCGCAGCGGAGAGGGCGCGTCGCGCCGGGAGGTAGCATTGTGCGGTGCCGGAGGTGCGTCGAGCGCTGCCCGAGGACGTACCGGGTCTGGCCGCCTCACTCGCTCGAGCGTTCGCAGACGACCCCGTAGCGTCGTACATCTTCCCTGACGCGTCCTTGCGCGAGACGGGGTTGCGCCGCTTCTTCACGCTCCAGCTGCGGCACAACTACCTGCCGCGTGGCGAGGTGTACACGACGTCCGAACGCGACGGTGCCGCGCTCTGGCTCCCGCCGAGCCCCGAGCCGGCGCGCTTTTCCGATGTCCTCGCCCATGCACCGCTCGTGAGCATGCTCGCGGGGCGCTTCCTCGCGGCCCGGCGCCTCGCGCGCATGCTCGTCGCGCACCATCCGCAGAACCGGCACTACTACCTCGGCACCCTCGGGACCGACCCGTTGCACCAGGGGAGGGGCGTGGCCTCTGCGCTGCTGCAGCCGGTGCTCGCACGCTGCGACGGCTCGGCGACGCCGGCCTACCTCGAGTGCTCGCGACTCGAGAACGTCGCCTTCTACGCTCGGCACGGCTTCACGGTCGTCCACGAGGTGCTGGCTCCTGAGGGAGGGCCGCCGCTCTGGCTGATGTGGCGCCAGCCGCTCGAGCGTCCCTGAGCCGGGCTCAGCGCGCCGGCGCGATCCGCGCCGCCGGGAGCAGGTGCGGGTGCTCGTGGTCCGGGGGCACGGCGCGTACGCCCGGCGGCGTGCGCTCCCCGTCGACGACGATCTCGGAGAGGATCTCGAGCACGGCGCGCACCGGTGCGCCGGGCAGGCCCCGTCGGCGCTGGGCCACCCCGACGTGGCGGGGTGGGAGTCCCTCGACGGGGAGCAGGACGAACTCGTCGCGCAGGTAGTGGGGCAGGGCGCCGGAGGGAAGCACGGAGAATCCGCAGCGCTCGAAGGTGAGCGTCGCGATCAGCCGGAGGCTGTCCATCTCCGCGCGGGGCCGAAGGGTGACGCCGACGGCGCCCGCCACCGCATCGAGGTCGTCCCGGTAGGCGGTGCCCGGCAGCGGGAGGATCAGCGGAAGCGCGGCGAGCGCGTCCATCGGCACCGCGCTCAGCTCGGCGAGGGGGTGGTTGCGCGGGAGGACGAGCCCGAGGTCCTCCTCGAACAACGCCATGGTCCGGACCTCGGTGCCCGAGGCGGGGAGCGCCATCACGCCGAGGTCGACGTGGCCCGAGGCGAGCTGGTCGCCGAGGCCGATCGTCGTCGCCTCCATGAAGATGAGGTGCAGGTGCGGGTGGCGCGACGGCACGACCTCGAGCAGCTGGGGGACGAGCCAGCGCGCCGCCGTGCCGATCGCGCCGAGCCGCACGGTGCCGATCACCTCGTGGCTGAGCGCCGTGACGTCAGAGGTGAGCGCGTCGAGCTCGCGGATCACCCGCCGCGAGCGCGCGACGACCAGGGCACCGGCCTCGGTGAGCTCACCCGTGGTGCGGTCGACGAGCTGGCTGCCGAGCTCGCGCTCGAGCTTTTTGATGTGGGTCGAGACGTTCGACTGCACGGTCGAGAGGGCGTCGGCCGCCGCCGAGAACGATCCGTGCTCGGCGATCGCCACGATCGCGTTCAGCTGGCGCAGATCCATCGTATTTTACGATAGCCGATATCTGCTGAAGCTGTTTGACCGATGTGGTCGCCGGGGACATACTGGAGGCGGACCACAGGAGCAGACGGACCCCCCCTCCGTGCCTGTTGAGTCTACTAAGAAGGGGCCGGTCCCCCCACCGGCCCCTTCTTCGCGCCCGGGCTCGGGTGCCGGGGCCTGCCAGACCGGCACGGCGCCCCGGGCTCGGCCTTGGTGAAGCGGCTACCAGGGCTTGGAGGGGCCGAGGCGTCGCCGCTCCCCGCTCTTGCGGGCGCTCGCCGGCAGCTCCCAGCTGCGGCGCCACTCGGCGACGTCCGGGCCGCGGAACGGTGGGGTGGCCCCGGCGGCCGCGCGGCGCCGGGCCGACCACCAGTCACTCTCGGCCTCGTCGGCGAGCTCGGCCACGGCAGCCTCGATACGCGCACCGAAACGCCTGGCGTCCTCGTCACGGCCGCCCTCACGGGTGGCGAGGGGGCGGAGCGGCCGGCCGAAGCGGACCTCCACCTTGCCGGGCCGCAGCCGGCCGCTCCCCTTCGGGAACACGGGGCGCACGCCGCGCAGGTGCAGCGGCACGACCGGCACGCCGCAGCGCTTGGCGAGGTACGCGGCGCCCCCGCGGAACTCCTGGCCCCAGCCGTCCGGGCTGCGCCCGCCCTCGGGGAAGATCACGAGGCTCCAGCCCTTCGCGAGCAGCTGGGCGGCGAGATCGGCGCTGCGGCGGTTCACCTTCGTGCGCTCGATCGGGATCGTGCCGAGGGTGAGCGCCCACAGCGCCGACTTCCACCGCCGGTCGAAGAAGTAGTCGGCCGCCGCGGCGACGACGCTGTGGTGCCGGAAGCGGACCGGCAGGCACGAGAGCACAATCGCCGTGTCGAGGTGGCTGCTGTGGTTCGCGGCGAAGATCACCGGGCCGTCGAGCGCTTCCAGGTGCTCGACACCGCTCACCTGCGGGTCGGCCGCCAGGTGCACGAGGGGCCGGGTGACGTTGTCCACCAGCATCGCCCGGGCGAGGCGGGCCGCGGGCGAGCGCGCCCAGCCCGTGTCGTAGTCGACGCCGAGCCCCCGGTCGGGCGCAGGGCGCTCCAGGGTGCCCGGCCAGGTCGGCTTGCGCAGGACCTTGGCGAGGGGGCGGGGGAGCTCGAGCCGCACGCGGACCGTCTCAGACGACGTCGGCGATGAACAGCGGCGGGAGGTGCAGGTGTGTGATGGTCGGGTCGCGTCCGACGACGTCCTCGGCCATCTCGAGGGCGTCTGCGAGGCTCGTCGCCGGCTTGAAGCCCATCCGCCGGACGGCCGCCCGGTCGCCGCCGACGACGATCACCTGGCCGAGGTGGTCGAGCGCGTGCGCGCACCAGTACCACATGTAGAAGGGGTGGACGCCGTGGTAGGCGTAGGAGGTGCGGTAGAGGTGCACGTACCACGGGTCGCGTGCGAAGGACTCCTCGTAGCGCTTCTCGACTTCGAGCGGGTCGGTCGTGTCGGCGAGCACCTGCTCGAAGAAGTCGATGTAGCTCGGGTGGTGCACCGGGTTGAACGCCCACGGTGTCGGGTGGGAGAGGATGCACACCCCGCCCTCGCGCACGACCGGCCTGCCCCGGTAGAGGTTGAAGAAGTACCCGAGGCCGAGGCACGCGACGAGCAGGGGGTTCATGATCGAGTTCACGTTGTACGGGCAGATGTAGGGCAGCCCCATCGTGACCACGTCGCTCTGGCCCTCGACGCGGACGAGCTGCTGGCGGTGGACGTTGGCGAGCGCGGCGTCGTGGACCGCCTCGACCTCGCCGGCCTGGATCGACGAGAGGGCGTGGGGGGAGCGGATCGAGTGGAAGATCTGGCGCTTCAGGGCGGGCGGGGTCCGCTCCAGCGCGGCGCTCGTCGCGTGGAACCCCGCGCGGTCCTTCAGCGACCACTCCCACTCCCGGTGCTGGAGGAAGGCGAACTGGGACGGGAAGGTGTCGGTGTTGAGGGTCGTCTCGATCTGGAACAGCTTCACCGAGCGGGCGATGAGCCGGCCCATGCGCCAGTTCGAGGTGTGCAGCTCGGAGTTGTGCCGGTCCATGAACGAGCGGCTGTGCTGCATGGTCCGCACGTTGTGGTGGTGGCGGATGCTGCGGTAGCTGGCGAGGCCGGTCGCGACCGACTTGTGGCCGCCGTCCATCGCGACGAGGTTGATGTTGACGTAGACGAGCAGGTCGCTCTCGGCGGCGCGCCGGTTGATCTCGACGACCTCGCCCTCCTCGGTCTGGCCGAGGTCGGTCATCCCCTCGGGGTCCTCGGCGTCGTGCTGGAGGAGCAGGCCGTGGGGGGCGAAGGCGTCGAAGACGCGGCTGCCGAGGGCGTGGCGCAGCTCGTCGTCGGTCATCCGCCGGTGCAGCGCCAGGGCCGCGATGAGCACGACGTCGTCGACGCCCGCCGCGGCCGCCTTGTCGAGCACGGCCTCGATCACCCGGCCGCGCACGTCGGGGGCCCGCATCGGGGGCAGGGGCAGCGAGATGTCGTCGAACGCGATCGTGAGCCGCATCCCCGGCCGGAGGAGCGCGGACAGCGGCTCGGAGTCCCCGAGCGGATGCTCGAGCGCGTGCTCGATCGCCGCGTCGGGATCCTCGAGGGCGGCGAGCGGCTCGGGCGGGTAGACGACGCGGCTCCCCGTCGGCAGGCGCTCCAGGCGGTAGCCCTCGCCGTGCCAGAACAGGGTGGGCGGCGTCGAGCGGTCGACCTCCAGGACGAACCCCGGCCTCGGACTCACGTCGCTGCCTCCACTTCCTCGCCGGACGTCGCTCTCGCCGCCTCCTCGTCGGCCGCGGCGAGCGCACCGATCCTCCGCCAGCTCCCCGTGGCGCGGCGGAGGTCGAAGACGACCTTCACCGCCCCCCGCCGGCCGGCGTTCGCCGCGTGGCGGACGGCCTCCTCGTAGCGCTCCAGAGGGTAGCGGGCCGAGACGAGGCGCTCGAGCCCCGCCGCCGCGACGAGCTCGAAGGCGAGGTCGAAGGTCGACCTCCGCCCCTCGGGGCGCTCCTCGGCGCCGTAGGCGTAGGCGCCGAGCAGGGTGATCTCGCGCTGCCAGAGCGGGGCGAGGTCGACGCGGACGGTCCCCGGCATCCCGACGAGCACGACGCGCCCGCCCGGGCGCACGACGGCGAGCGAGTCCGCGATCGTCGCCGCCGAGCCGACGCAGTCGAACACGACGTCGGCGCCACCGGCGAGCCGCCGGATCCCGCCGCCGCGGTCCTCGAGGGCGAGGCTCCCGGTCGCGCGGCGGACCGCACGGGCGAGCTCGCCGGGGGCGACGACGTCGTCGGCGCCGAGGGACGCGGCGAGGTCGCGCTGGACGGCGTGCTTCGCGACGCAGATGAGCGTGCCGGCGAGCGCGAGGTGGCGAAGCGCCGCGAGGACGGCGAGGCCGAGCGTCCCCGAGCCGAGCACCACCACCGTCTCGCCGGGCACCACCGCACCGAGCAGCGCCGCGTGGACGGCGCAGGCCGCCGGCTCGACCATCACCGCCGCCTCGTCGTCCAGCTCCGCCGGCACGACGTGGAGCTGGGACTCGTGCGCGACGAGCTCGTCCGACCAGCCGCCGCCGGTGTCGCGGCAGTAGCCCGTCTGCAGCCCGGGGCGCAGGTGACCAAAGGCGATGCGCTCGCAGGCGCCCTTGCGGCCCGTGGCGCAGGCCGCGCACGGCGGGTCGATCGCGCGGGCCTCGCAGCCGAGGACGGGCTCGACGACGACGCGCCGGCCGGCCAGCGGACCGTCGAGCACGTCGGCGACGATCTCATGGCCCGGGACGAAGGGGAAGCTCACGATGGGCTCGAAGTAGCGTGAGCTGGCGCCGTCGACGGTGTGCAGGTCGGAGCCGCAGATCCCCGCCAGGCGTGGGCGCAACCGTTGCCAGCCGGGACCGGGAAGCTCGGGGGGGTCCACGTCGGCGAGGCGAAGGGGCCCGACGCCGATCCCGCTCGCCGGGCCGGCGACGAGGGACGCCGCCCGCGCCGCCGCGAAGCGGTGCAGCTGGCGCTCGATCAGCAGCGCCCTCATCGGAGCACCCCGGTCGCCGTCACGAGGAGGACCTGCCGGGAACGCCGAGCGGCGAGGCGGTACGGGGCCCGAGGGGGCGCGTCGCCACCGCGAGCGGATTGCGCGGCCCGCCACGGGCGCGCTCCCAGCGCTCGATGGACCAGCCGCGCTTTCGAGCGATGGCGGCGAGCTTCGGCTCGGGGTTCACCGCGACGGGAAGGCCGGCGGCTTCGAGCATCGGCAGGTCGCTCGTCGAGTCCGCGTAGGCCACGGTGCGTGCCAGGTCGAGACCGTGCGAGGCGGCCCAGGACTCCATCAGGATCGCCCGCGCCTCCCCGGTCGGGGGGGTGGCCACCATCTCGCCGGTGAACGCGCCGTCGACCTCGCCGAGGGTCGCGCAGACGATCTCGTCGAACAGCGGCTCGAGCGGCGCGACGACGAAGTCGAGCGCGCCGGTGATGAGGAGCGTCTTGTGGCCGAGCGCCCGGTGCGCGCGGATCCGCTGGATGGCGGCGGGGAAGGACCGGGTGAGGATCAGATCGCTGAACAGCTCCCAGGCGTCGGCGCGCACGCGCTCGACCGGGGCGCCCTCGTAGCGGCGGTAGAAGGAGCGGAGGAAGTCGCCCCGATCGCGCCGGTCGACGGCCAACAGGCGCGGCCCCTCGGCCATCAGCCCGAGCGCCAGCTGGGCTCGCCTTAGCGGCTCGAGGTGGCGGGTCGCGAGCCAGGCGTAGGACTCGACGACGTTCGAGTTGATGATCGTCTGCTCGAGGTCGAACACGGCACAGCGCGGCTCGGGCGAGAGGATCGTCTTTCGGGAACGCTCCTCCCGGTTCGGTCCGGCGCGCCTGCCTGGCGTCGTCCGCACCCGGGCGTGCTCGATGATCGAGGGCAGGTGCACCTCGGTGACGTAACGCTCCCAGTCGACGACGGCCGGGTCGAAGCCGAAGCGCTTGCGGTCGAGCGGGTCCAGCGACTCGTAGAGGGCGAGGGTGCGGTCCATGCGAAAGCGCGCCTCGGTCTCGGAGTAGGCGCCGTAGAGCTCCACGTAGCCGAGCGCCCGCTCGGCCAATGCACGGCGCTCCTCGATCCGGGCCGCCTTCTCGGCGAGCTCCCCGCGGATCGGGAGCGTGCTCACCAGCCGCTCGGCGGCCGACAGGGCCTTGGCCGCGCGGCGCAGCTCGCCCTGGACCTTCCCGCGTCCGGGGAAGGACCAGGTCGGTACGGCGATCGGCTCGCCGCGCGAGTCGTAGAGCGGGTGCTCGGTGAACCACCGCTCGCAGAGGTTCACGAGCGTGCCGTAGCGCAGCGGGTTCCGCACGCCGGAGGCGACCTGGTACACGATCGGGTCGCCGCCCCGCCCCTCGTCGGGCTCGGGGCCCCGCGCCGCCACGGCGATGATGGCCGCGACGACGAGGTCGACGGGGATGACGTCGACGACCCCCTCAGGGACCCCGGGGAACTGGCGCAGCATGCCGCGGGCATACGAGATGATCACCGGCTCGGCCATACGGAAGCCGCGGATCCACCCGGGGCGAGGCTCGGCGAGCGCCGACTCGACGATCGAGGGTCGCACGACCGTGACCGGGAGCTGGCCCCGGCTGGCCGCCAGGGCGACCTCGCCGAGCGACTTCGTGAACGCGTACGCGTCGGGCCAGCCGAGCGCCTGGGCACGTGCCCGGCCGAGCTCGACCAGGCGGTCCTCGACCCATTGGTCGCGCAGCCGCTCGGTCCGTTCGGCGAGGAGCGCGGTTCCGGCCGCGCCGAGCTCGTGGCGCGCCGCCTTGCGGAACGACGCCAGGCGCTTCGGGTCGCGGCTCTCGGCGTCGGTGTCCGAGCGCATCCGGCGAGCGGCCGCGACCTCGGCGTTCCAGTCCGGGAGTGCCAGGTAGCGGCTGGCGCTGACGGGCTCCTCGGCGGCGTCGCCGTGGTGGCCGCTGTTCACGTAGGCCGTCGAGACGGAGACGAGGTGGGGGAGCGGCATCCCGGGCGGACGGTATGTGGCGCTGATGTCGAGGAGCGTCGTCGCGACGCGCGCCGGGCCGAGGAGGTTGACCTCGACGGCGCCGTCGAGGGGGGCGTCGAAGCTCACCGTGGCCGCGGAGTGCACGACGATGTCGCAGCTCGCGAGGACGCGCCGGCCCTCTTCGTCGAGCGCGAGGCCGTCCGTGCCGACGTCGCCGGCGATCGTCGAGAGGCGCCGGCCGACCTCGTCGTCGAAGCGCTCGCCGAGCTCGTCGCGCAACCGGTCGAAGCAGTCGTTGCGGACGATCTCGCGCGCGGTGCGATCGGCCGCGCTGGCCCGGCGTCCTGGCCGTACGAGGACCACGACCTCACACTCGGGGACGGTGCGAAGGAGTCGTTCGACGAGCGCCGTGCCGAGGAACCCCGTGGCGCCGGTGACGGCGATGCGCCTGCCAGCGAGCGCGTCGGCGATCACGACGCGCTCGCGGCCCCTGCCGCGCTCAACGGTGGGGCGCCCGGCCGCCCCTGACGGGACCGCCGGGCGCGCCACCCGGCAGGCCGCGGGCGCTGAACGACGCCGGGGACGGTCCCGCGGCCGCGTGCGCCGTCATCGCTTGCGGGCTGGGGTGGCCCGCGCGCCCGCTCGGGCCCTGGCGCGCTTCGGCGGCGTGTAGCGGGCCGACGGTGCGGGGACCGCCGACTTGGTGGCCTTGGCCGCTGGGGTCCCGCTGCTTCCGGCCAGCTTGGTGACCGCCTGGTCGTGGCGCTGCTTGCGCATCACCCGCACGATCAGCCAGCCGCCGAAGAAGAGGTACAGGATCCCGGTGACGTCGCTGAACGAGAGCATCTGCATGCCGGCGATGAACGACGCGAAGCCGAGCAGGGCCCTGCGGCGCAGGAGGGTCCCGAGGAGGAGGATGCCCGACACGATGAGACCGGCCAGCAGCAGCGACGTGGCGAACTTCCGGTCGTTCGCGATCGTGGAGTGCCGGTCGTGGAAGTACCCGACGATGGTGAGCACCGCGGCGAGCACAGCCGAGGCGTAGCCGAGGAGGCGCTCGCGCTGGTCGAGCTTGTCGACGATCTCCTTGCCGGGCGGCAGCAGCTTCGCCTCGGCGTTGCGGCTCGACTCGCGTGGGCCCGGCTTTTGGTGCCAGAGGTCGAGCAGGATGTCCTGCAGCCGCCGGCGCGGGAGCTTCGACTCGCCGGGGTCGTCCTCGGCGTGCGCCGACGGCGTCACCTCGGCTGTCGCGTGAGCGACGTCAGACTCCGGCACTCCGTCGTCGCTGTCCCGTGCTGTCACGGCCGACAAGGCTACTTGGGGCTGGAGGCGCCCGCGGACGGGTGGGCGGCCTCCACGCGTGAGAGGACTACGATGCGGCGTGCGGGCGCTTGGCTCAGGTGGTTAGAGCGCAGCCTTCACACGGCTGAGGTCGGGGGTTCGAGTCCCTCAGCGCCCACAAATTCGGCCTACACGAACCGCTCGGAGGCCTCAGAATCCGATGTCGAGCCCCTTGTCCCGATCGATCTCGCGAGTGAGCTGAAGCAGCTCCTCCCGAGCGACATCGTGCAGCGGAGCGAGGTACTGCGCGATGACTTCCCACACGCGTTCCGCTTTCACATCGGTGTACCCGTGCACGAGGCGGTTGCGAAACCCGGCGATCGCCGCTCACGGAATCTCGGGATGGCGGTCCGTGACCGCCTTGGAGAGCAGGCTTGCGGACTCGGAGAGCGTCTGGAGCCGGTACAAGGTCGCGTCGCGAATGTCCGGATCGTTCTCGAGTGCCGCCGGGCTGTCTGGAGCGGAGGACCTGATGAGGTCGATGGTCTCGGTGATGTGTGTGAGATAGAGGATGTCGCGCGTCACGCTCACAGTGGGAGGGCCTCCGCAAGCACGCGCTCTCGGATGGCGTGATGAACATCCTCGGCGAGGTCGACCCGATAGCCGAGGAGCCGCTCGAGCTCCTGCTGCAGCTCGACTTCGTCAACAAGGCTCCGTCCGCGCTCGAACTCCACGAGCAGGTCGATGTCGCTCTTCGGATGAGCCTCACCTCGGACGACGGAGCCGTAGACGCGGACATTCGAAGCACCGTGACGGGCCGCGAGCCCCAGGATGTCTTGTCGCTTCGCCCGCAGGAGGGCCAGGTCCGGCGCCGTGTTCGGAGCAATCGCCCTGCTCATCGTCACGCTTCCTATGGTACGTCGACGGGTGCGACAGTCTGGGCCCTGGCCTCCACGTGTATCAGCCGTCCGTCGACATCGATCCAGCGGTTCGTATGCTGTCCGCTGACCTCCACCGCCTTCCTGACCAGGGAGGCAGCCGTGCCCCATGGAACGGTGCCCGAACCAGGGTGGACAGAGCACCGCGTTTCGTTTGTCAGAATCCGATCCCGAGGTCTTCACCAGGATCGCGACCAGGCCTCTCGCGGGAGCGGCGGAGGGTGAGCTCGACCCGAGCCATCCGGGCCAGAGCCGGCAGCTCGCGTTCGACGATGTCCCACACGATGTCGAGATTGACGCCGAGGTATCCGTGGACGAGTCGGTTCCGCAACCCGGCGACGTCGGCCCAGGGAATCTTCGGATGGGCAGCCTTCAGGTCGGGAGACAGGCGCTGTGTTGACTCGGCGAGCGTTTGAAGGCGGTAGATGGTTGCGTCCCGGAGGTCTTCGTCGGTCGTCAGCGCTTCGGGACCGCGACGCCGGCACTCCGCTCGATGAGCGCTACAGCCTCGCTGATATGTGCGAGGTAGAGCGCGTCGTCGTGGTCGGTCACAAGGGGACGGCTTCCGCCTCGACCTTCTTACGGACGACCGGGTGAACGTCGGTGCCGACGTCAACCCGATGACCGAGCAGTTCCTCGACCTCACGGGCGAAGGCGAACAGGTCGAGACCCCGGTGGCTCGTGTCGAAGTCGACGAGGAGATCGATGTCGCTGTCGACCGTCGCGTCGCCGCGGGCCACCGAGCCGAAGATCCGGACGTTTGACACGCCGCGTCGGGCCGCGAGGCGAAGGATCTCGTCGCGACGAGCGCGCAGCGCGGCAAGCCTGGGCGGCTCGGAGAGCGTTGTGGTGGCCGACGCGCTCATGCTCCCCATCGTAGTTCCAGTGGTCTGCCCACCCTCCGGGACGGAGGACGGTGCCGCACCTGCCATCCTTGGCGCCCGGGATGCAGTACCGCGCCTTCGATGAGCAGCAAGCGGTTCGTATGCTGTCCGCTCACCTCCACTACCACGGCGTTCGCGTGAGCAGAGGTGCGGACGTCCGCGAACGAAGAATGACCTCAGCAACACATGAACCGGTGGCTTCCTCGTTGCGATCGCGGCGAAAGGGCTGGTAGCGGGGCGCTTACCAGGGTCGAGGGTTCTGCGAGGCTGCTCACATCTTCCGCGAGGACCTGATCAGTTGCGTACGGCAGCGCATCCGGGTGGAGAACCAGCGCCTACCCCCGAGGCCCTCGGCGAGACTCTCCGTGTGAGGCGATGTCGAGCTGCGCGACCGTCGTTGGATGGTCGCGGCCAGGTGAGGGGACTAGTTTCGACGCCAGCTATGACGCTTCGTACGAGCGGTGTCCGTCAGCCGAGCATCTGGGCGAGCGTCGTCAGTGACGACGCGTTGGCGTTGCGCGCCTGGTTGCTGGCGCTCGGGTTCACCGAGGATCTGATGATCCCTGGAGAGCGGGGCGGATCCGTTCATCACTGCCAGTTGGATTGGCCAGACGGCGGTCGTGTGCTGCTCTCCAGCACGGACGAGCGTGCTACCCCGTGTCGGCCGGGGACCAGTTCTCTTCATGTCGTGACTTCTGATCCTGACGTCGTGTTGGAGCGAGCGCGTTCGATCGGCGCGACAGTGGTTCATCCGATCGTGGACCAGACGGACTATCCGTCTCGCGACTTCACCGTGGAGGACCCCGACGGCAATCACTGGACCTTCGCGACGTTTGCCGGATAGCGAGGCCCGAGGGGCGCCATGAGTACTTCCACCTGAGAGGACCGATGACCAAGTTCGTCGACGAGAAGTCGAACTTCGGGTCCGACGGGCCCTTCTTCCGCATTATTCGTGAGGGTCTGGATGGGTGGGCGCACGGCGAGGACTTCTTCGATCTTCTGGTCGACGACGTGGTCTTCGAGTACGTCATCTCTGTGCCTGGCTATCCCAGGCGTGTCGAGGGTCGTCAAGGGGTCATTGACCTCTACCGGGACTACGACGACTACATGGCCGTCCATGCCGCCGACAATCTCCGCGTTTACCGGGATCTCGATGCGTCGGTGGTCGTCCTCGAATACGAGGTGCACGGCGCATCAGTGCAGACGGGCCGGCCGTACGACAACCGGTTCGCGTCGATCGTCACGGTCAGGGGCGGCAAGGTCACCCACTGGCGGGACTACCTCGACCCGGTTGCCGTGTTCGACGCGGCAGGATGGCCGGACCGGCCTCCGCGACCGTGACGATCCGACGGAGCAGGTAGGGATCGCTTTTCGTCGAGGCGTGTTCGCGCCGCCGAGGGAGGTGGAGTCGGTACGGCAACCTCAGTAGCGCCAGACCCTGCTCCAGGCGGTGATTTCGTGGGGTTGGTCCTCTGGGGCGTGACGTCGACGTTGTTGCGGTCGGCGTCCGGCGAAGGTGCCCGTCACGTGGCGAACTCCCATGGTGCATTTTACGCTCGAACTAGATACTTCGGTGGTTGCCGCCGTCGATGACGATCTCGGTGCCGGTGATGTAGGAGGCGCCGTCTGAGACGAGGAAGGCTGCCAGGCCGGCTACTTCCTCGGGTGCGCCGGGCCGTCCGAGGGGGACTCCTCCGATGGTGGCGAGGAGCTCGGTCTCGGCTTGTTGGCGGTCGGTGCCGTGGTCGGCCTGTATCTGGGCGATCCGTCGTTCGGCGGCGCTGGTGGAGATGAAACCGGGGGTGATGGTGTTGACCCGGATGCCGCGGGGGCCGAGTTCGGTTGCGAGAACCTTGCTGTAGCTGACGAGGGCGGCTTTGGCCGGCCCGTAGGCGGGGGGAGGAGGGGGGTCGTTTCCATTGCGGCGACGCGACGTGCACGATGGCCCCGGCGCCTTGGGCGATCATGGCGGGGAGCAGGACCCGGTCGATCCGGACGGCTGATAGGAGGTTGGTCGCGAGGACCTCGTCAGGATGAAGCCAATGCGCACCTACACGATCGTGGTCGAGCCGGAGGAGAGCGGAAGCTATTTCGTGTCCGTCCCAGCCCTCCCCGCCTGCTTTACCCGTGGCGCGACGGTCGAGGAGTGCCGGCAGCGGGCCGTCGAGGCCATCGAGGTTCACATCGCCGGGCTACGGGCTGACGGTGAGTCCGTCCCCGAGGAGGTCGGGACGCCCCAGCTGCTGGCCGTGACGGTCGCCGCCTGACGCTGTTCTCGTCCGGAACGGGCTCACTTCGCGGGCGTCGAGCGTCGAGACCGGGCGATGCCCACGGCTGTCTGGGCAGGAGGGCCGTTGGACCCTGCGGTTCAGCTGCCACGTAGCAGCCGAGCTTTGCCACACAGTCGATCAAGAGGAAGCGGTTCGTATGCTGTCCGCTGAGCTCCACAGAGTGTCATGGCGCGAACCTCTCGCGGAGAGATCTCTTGGCCATCTCTTTTTGTCGGCGAACATCTGCTGTCACGGCCGCGTGGCATAATTGTGGCATGAGCAGAATACGGGTAAGCACTACCGTGGACGAGAACCTCCTGGAGAGCGCCCGCCGCCTGCGCGTGAGTTCGACCGATGCAGCGCTGCTGGACGAGGCGCTCGCGGCGCTGCTCGCTCGGCATCGTGCAGTTGAGATCGACACCTCCTATTCCGCGTACGACGAGCAGCCGCTCAGCGAACCCGATGAGTGGGGGGATCTCGCCTCGTTCCGCGAGGCTGCAGCAGCGTCATGAGCGCGGTGCCCGCGCGGGGCGAAGTGTGGTGGTGCGAGCTGTCAGAGATCGGCCGGAGACCCGTTGTCGTGCTTTCACGGGACGTCGCAATTCCGAGACTCCGGCGGACCCTCATCGCTCCCTGTACGACGACAATCCGCGGCTTGGCGAGTGAGGTGGTGTTGGAACCTGGCGACGATCCGGTTCCTCGGCGTTGCGGGATCAATCTCGACTCAGTGGAGAGCGTTTCAGTCGCAGTCCTCGTCGAACGGCTTGGTCGACTGAGCGACGAACGAATGAGGCAGGTCTGTGCAGCGCTCGAAGTCGCTGTGGACTGCTCGGGCTAGCGCGCTGTGCCGGTGGACGAGCTAGCGGCCAACACACCTCTTGGTGGTGACGGCCTGCTCGATCTTGGCGACGAGACGGCTCGGCTCGTCCAGTTCCGTTTGCTACTAGGTGAGTGAGCGGAAAGTCGACCGCAGGATTCGCGATCTGCGGACGGGGCTGGAAGAATGACGGTGCTGTCGTTCTCCGGCTTCCGGGAGGCCTCGGTGCTCGGTCGGGTTGATCCGCAAGGCTCGCTCCTTTCGACGGCACTCTTGCACGACGAGCGCCTGACGAAGAACTCCTTCTACGAGCGCCTCGCCCTCCATGGTCATGAGATCGTGGCCG
>Ga0307372_10000880_pt1 | contig 52703 bp, 44 predicted proteins | sample OX1MG_FD_202533 | JGI IMG/M metagenome (GOLD analysis project Ga0307372, IMG submission 202533) | Soil microbial communities from Risofladan, Vaasa, Finland - OX-1 | ecosystem: Environmental > Terrestrial > Soil > Coastal area > Acid sulfate soil | place: Finland: Risofladan, Vaasa | collected...
TACGCGGAGGCGACGACGATTCACGCGGGTATCGACGGGACGCGGGTACCTACAATGTCAGATAGCTGTAAACCATCAGCAGGCCCACCATGAGGGCCGCGCTGACTACGTAGGCGACGGCGAGTGTCGCGAATTTTACCGCGGTCAGAGTGTGGCTCTGTCCGTAGACGACACGCATCGATCGATAGAGATATACGGGTAGGTAGATCGCGATCGCGAAGCCCGCGAGCGAGTTGACGCGTGGCGCCGGGGACAGTGCGCGCAACAGGCCGTAGACGCTCAATAGCAGGAACGCGGCGGCGTGATCGTGCACGAAGAACAGTAGGTGTTCGACGTAATGGCGTGGAGGTCGCCGGTACAACGCCTTCATGAACAGCGCGAGCAAGGGCAGGAACACGAACAGCGCCCGGGGCAGATGCTGCAGGAACTGCTTCTTGAGCAGCCGGCCGTTGTCCGCCGCCACCTTGTAGCAATTCGACTTGACGTGTGGCTCGATCCAAGACGCGCCGGGTCCATCGTATTTCAGAAACTCGCAGTTGGGTCCGCCCGTCGTCGGTGAGGACCCTCGGGCGGATGCTGGCACCGGCCCGTACGGCGCAGTGATACGCGCCGGACCGACCCGTTGAACATGGGTCACGCCCTTGCTGTTCGCGGTCATGAGGACGACGGGGCGGCTTAGAAAGATGGTGCTGGAGGTCAGGAACACGAGCACGCTGAGCACGAGGTACAGCCGTATCGGCGGCAAATAGCGTGCTCGTCGACCAGCGAAATATTCGCGCGTGAGGAACCCGGGCCTGAACACGAGCGCGACGAGTGTTCGCCACAGACGCGAGTCCGCGTGGGTGAGATCCGCCGTGGCCTCACCGATGAAGTATCCGAGACCATGTACTTCGTATTCGACACGCTGTCCGCACGCCGCGCAAAAGCGCCCGGTCAGGACGGCGTCGCAGTTCTGACAATGCTCTGGCAACGAATACGGTTGGTCGGAGGTGGCTTGCGGCCGGGGTGCGGCCCGCGGCGCCGGCGCCTCGGTGCCACTCGCGACCGGCGTCTTCTGATCGGATATCGTCGAAGGCCCGCGTTTGTTCATACTATCCCGCCGCAAATCCGGGTGATGGCGACCCCGACGATACTCTCACAGCCGCGATTGCCGTCAAGGCAGTTGATCGAGTAGCCTGGCAATGCGGCAAATCTGAAATATTCGATCACGCAGCTGCGGGCGCGAGATAGTACTCGTGATGCATTCCGCCAAGAAACCACTTGGCGCGGACGGCGTACGATTTCTCGCGGTGGTGACGCGAACGGGATTCTCCCAAGCCGGCAATGGCCGGTGGCGGATCCGGAATGCCTGGGCACAGCGCCATGTGCGGTCGTTCGGAATTGTAGCGAGGAATTCAGGATTGCAGAATGGACCGCAAACGCGATTCGATAATGGGGATTTGCCAACTCAGACCTTCGCGGCGCATGGTGCCGACGGCTCTTTCGCAGATCGCGTTCGCTTTCGGGCGGCGCGGCGGCGTTGTCGACATCGCGGCGCCAAGTCTATTTACTCATTCGTCAAGTTGCTTGGAAAAGATGCCATCGCGATCATGCAGTAGGTACTGGTATCGCGCCTCGAACCCAACCACCTCTCGCAGTTGCTACAAGGCCCAACCGGCGTTCGGATGGGCAGTGACCTCGCAACGAACCAGGCGACGACTGCGGTGCTCGATAACCACGAATCCGTAGTGCCGCTGGAACCCGGCGGTCACGACGGCCACGAAATCTTGGGCGGTGATTCGCTGAGCTTGCAGGTGCAGGAACGTAGACTACCGCAGGCCCGCCCCTTGCCCGACCCGATGAGCGACGGGAAAGAGATTTCCGCACGGTTCTCGGCGAGACTTGAATCCCGAGTTTCAGAAGAAGCTCATGGTCAATGCGTTCGTCGCCCCACGTGGCCTTTCAATTGCGCGAATCGCCTAAATGCGGAGCACAGGGGTACGCCATATCGATATGGGTCGCGATTGCCTTCGATTCGCACAAGATGAAGTCACCGTGGCGCATCACTGCAATATTGCCGAAAGGATGAATGGTGTCCACGTCTGGCGCATGTGGACGCGCAGGCATCCGCGTGTAAGGCACATTGCTTTTTCGGCATCGCGATCCGCAGCGTGCGAACAAAGATCGATTGCGGCACGCCGATGAGTTAGAGGTTCGGCATCACACCGCCGCCCTTGCTAGCGACGCCGCCAGTTTGTCGAACGTTCCGTTCCAGCCGTTGTTGTGACCGTCGCGGCGTTCGACATCGGAAAAGCCCTCGTGGTGAATCATCATCTCGGTTCCGGTGCCGACCGGGCGGAACGTCAAGGTAACCAGTGTCTCCCGCTCTGCGTGTATCCACGTCCAGGTGAACGCCAGCTTCGTCGGTCGCACGATCTCGCGATAGACACCTTCGACGGTCAGTGGTTCGTCATCGGGTCGGTGCATGACAATGCGATAACGGCCGCCTACTCTTGCCTCAAGCAACTTGATTTCGCCCCTAATCGCAGCCGGTCCGATCCAGTCGCCCCAGGCCCGGCTCAGCCAGGCGTCGAACACACGCTCCGGCGGCGCCTCAAAACGGCGGGTGATCTCCAAAGACAGGGCAGCGTCAATCATCGTCGATTCCTTCTTGCTTGTTTCAAGTGTTCATCCAAGCGGTCGAGACTTTCTCGCCAAAAGCGAGAATAGAAAGCCAGCCAGTCATTGGCGCTCTTCAGGGCCCCAGCCTTGAGGTGGCACCGCATGTGCTGGCCGTCGCGGATGCGCGTGATCAGCGAAGCGCCATCTAGGACCTTCAGATGGCGGGAAATTGCAGGCTGCGAAATGGCGAAGGGTTCCGCTAGTTCACCTGCCGTGGCTTCGCCGAGCGCCAAGCGTGCGAGGATCGCGCGTCTGGTCGGATCCGCGAGGGCGGAAAAGGTACGGTCCAGGTTCATAACTTAACGCGCATGTTATATAACTAATCAGTTATGTACAAGGGGTCATTGACACTGTTTTGTGGCGGCGACCTGGTGCGCATCTCGGACGGCGGAGCGTGATGGCGTGAACGATCCTCAATTTTGTGCGGCGCGATCGGTTGCCTGCCGAGCCCCTCTTGATCGTGGCGTTCGAGATGGCAATGCTGCATATTCAAGCATATGGCTCGGCGGAGCATCGGCGGCGCCAATCCGGCGTTGCCGTCGAATGTCCTGGGGGTTGCCGACTCCGCGGATCCAGACCGTGGTGCTGCGCTTGGGCTGCTTGCGATCCGATAATCCAAACGGGAGAGGCGACGATGTACGAAAATCAAGAGGTGCGCAAAGCGGCCGTTCTGCGGCCCGCGGAGATGAAAACCTACGATCGTGGCGGTGGAGCCGGCACAACACCGCTTGTAGGCGCATCAATCGGCGCCACGGCGTTCATCAATGGGATCACAGCATTCGAGCCGGGCGCGGCCATTCCGTATCACAGCCACAACTGCGAAGAGAGCGTGCTGGTGCTTGAAGGCGACGGTGTCCTCGACATCGGCGGCGAGGAAATCGCACTCCGTGCCCTCGATACCACTTGGATTCCCCCGCAAGTCTCCCATCGATTTCGCAACGCCTCGAACACAAGGCCTCTGCGGATTTTCTGGACCTATGCCCGCATGGACGCGACGCGCACGATGACCGCCACCGGCGCTACCGCGTTCGTTGCCCAGGAATATCAGCCATGAATCCCTGGGGTCGACCAAGGCCGGCGACTTTCGTGACGTCATGAAATTTCTCGTGCTACCGGGCGACGGCATCGGCCCGGAGATCATCGAGGCTGCGGTCGGAGACCTTGACCGCGCCTACGACGGCATCGTCATCGATACCCAATCGCACGCCGCCCATACCCCCGCCAACCGGGGCGGCCAAAACATTCATGCTGCGTTCCGCGTCAAACTCGGGTTCCACGGCAACCGGCGCATGCGCGCCTTTACTTTCTTCAAATTTGCGGTCGGGATGGTCGATGGATCTCGTCATCATGCGCGAGGCGACGTGGGGATTCCACCGCGACCGCAACATGACTCCGTGCTGGGGTGAGTTCATGCCTTTCCCCGACATGGCCTTGTCGGTGCGCCGGATCACCTGCCACGTCAGTGTGCGCATTGCACGGCGCGCGTTCGAATTGTCAATGAAGAGCAGTCGGAATGTGACCGCAATCCACGGGGCGAACGGCTTGCAGATGACCGACGGGTGGTTCCTTGAGTGCGCGCGTGCGGTTGCGACCGGGTTTTCACAGGTGCAACTCGGCGATCTGCCCACGGATGCGTCAACCGGGCACCTCGTGCGCAACCCTGAACGCTTCGATATGCGTGTCGCTGAGAACTTTTACGTCGACATTCTCTCGGATCCGGCAAGCGAATGATCAGGCGACGTAGAACTCGCCGGATCGGTGATGGCGGGTGACCCTCTCTTTTGTCCACGAGAGCGGCGTGGTTCGGCGCTGCACAGTCAGAGACAAGACCTGGTGAATCCGACCTCGATGATCTTATCCGTGGCCATGCGGCGCGCTTGGCTCGCAAAACGGCGCTCTGCCGCAGCTTTATGATCCCCGCCGCGCGGTACTGGCATGACGTGGCAGACCGGAGGTGGCTCGACAGGCCGCCGCGGATCGCAATGCGGCGCCGCCCACCTCGATGAACACTTTGGTACCGCGCAAATGCCCAATTCGATGGTTGCTGCGTCCACGGCGGTTACCATTGGCGCCCTTTGTGGCATCCTTGGGAAATGCTTAAGGTCTCTGGAGTGCTGATCCTGACAATCCCTGGGAGCGGATCTCGCTCGCGAGGCTCTCGGGATTCTTCCACTGGCGCAACGCCCTGGTGGTGAGGCGTTCCGAGACACCAATCCGCCGGCATCGAGCAACGTTCAAGATACTCGATGCGCCACCAAGGAAATCCAGATGCCAACGTTCGTCCGAGCAAAAGACCTGGTCCGGTTCGGGACTGATGTTCTTGAATCGACCGGGGTGCCTGGTCCAGACGCAAATCTGGTGTCCGACAGCCTGGTGACCGCCGAACTGTGGGGTCACTCCTCGCACGGCATGTTGCGACTGCCCTGGTACGTCGAGCGCCTGCGGACCGGCGCGATGGCTGCGGCAACGGCGAGCGAAATCGCCATTGACCACGGCGCCGTCGTCGTGCTGGACGGGCGGCACGGCATCGGTCAGGTGCTGACGCACCAAGCGGTCGAAATTGGCGTCGAGCGAGCATGTGCCCATGGAGTCAGCGCCGTCGGTGTGCGAAACTCCAATCACTTCGGCACCGCCGCGTACTTCACGCGTGAGGCGGCCAAGGCCGGATGCGTGACATTCCTCGCCACCAACGCGAGCCCGGCGATGGCTCCGTGGGGCGGCCGGGTAAAGACCATCGGCACCAACCCATGGTCTATGGCTGCGCCGGCCGGCAAGTATGGCGTCGCCGTGGCGGACGTCGCCAACACCGCTGTCGCGCGCGGCAAGATTTACCTGGCGGCCGAGCGCGGTGTCGACATCCCCGACAACTGGGCTACCGACGAGAAGGGCGTGCCGACGACGAGCGCCGATGACGCCATTCACGGATTGATTCTGCCAATGGGAGGCCACAAGGGCTACGTCATCTCATTCATGATGGACGTGCTCGCCGGCGTGCTGACCGGCAGTCAGTTCGGCTCCAACGTCGCTGGGCCGTATCAGCCGGATCGGGTCGCCGGCTGCGGGCATCTTCTGATGACCATCGACATCGAATCGATGATGCCGCGCGCCGAATTCGAGAAGCGGCTCGAGGCACTGATCACCGAGGTAAAGTCTGTACCCAAGGCCGATGGCGTCGACGAGATCTTCTTCCCCGGCGAACTCGAGGACCGCAACGCCGCGCGACATAGCGAGCACGGCATCAGCATCGCCGATCGGACCTGGATCGGTCTCGGCAAGCTCGGCGCGGTAACTCACACCCCAGTGCCGGCCACGATTGGCGGAACATGCGTGTCCAGATGATCGCCCTCATTGTATCCCTTGATGTTTGCCCCGATCGCCTCGAGCAATTTCTTGGGGCGATCAAGGAAAACGCCCGACGCACGATCACCGACGAAGCGGGTTGCCGCTACTTCGACGTGACACGCGACGCCCATAACCCGTACCACTTCATCTTCTACGAGCTGTACGAGAATGAGGCAGCCGTCGATGCTCACCGCAAGGCGCCGCACTTCGCGACGTGGCGCGCGGCCGCCGATATTTGCGTGGTCAAGGGTAGCCAGGTAAACACGCTTTGCACGCAGATCTTCCATTATCCATTGGCCGATGCCATGACGGATTCCACCACCTGAACTCGGCTCACAGTCCTGTGGTCCGCGAATTTCGCATCGCGATCGACGATCTGGTGCCGCGCACCGCGGAGCACTCCGGGCTCGGCATCCGTCAGATTCCGCGCCATGTGCAACATTTACGCATCAATTGGATTAGTCGTGATGCCGGCGATGACGACGCGGCGTGTGGCCAGATCGATCACCAAGGAGCGGCAATGTCACCGGGCGTTGCCAACTCGAACCCTCGACGGTAAGGAATTCTCCTGCCGCGACCGCTCTTCATAAGCGCCTTACGCCATGATTCGCGAATTCGCGCCCCCACGGGGGCGCCTGCGCCGTCGCGGTTTGCCGCGACGGTCTCGAGGCCCTGCTCCGGAGGGCGCCGACTACCGGTTCTCGGTCCTTATAGCGAGGCGAAGCCTGGCGAGGTCGGCGTGCCGCGTGGTGATCGCGCGATGATCGACTGCGAGCCGCAGGTCGCGAAGCATTTCGAGCGATCGTAGAAGCACCGGCAACGGCGGCCCGCTGGCGGTAATGCCTTCCAGGCCCGGTTCGTCGAGATTGGCGGCCGGTTCCTCGATGAACCGTCTGACCAATCCGTCGTGGTGCTGTGCCGCCGATTGCCCGAACAAATCGCAGACGTCAAGATACGCCCGGGCGTTGCGTTGAAACCAATCCGCAGGGGCGTATTCTCCGACGAGCGCGAGCAACTCATCCAGCAGACTGGTGCGCGTCATACAGTCGCGTAGTCGTGCTTGATCTGATGGCAGCATGAACGGCATTTTGTCGACCAGCAGCTGCGCATAGTAGGGGTCGTTGGCTCGGCACAAGCCCAAGAGCAGATCGAGTTCGTTGATGCCGGAGAAATCCCCGGCGTTTGCGCCGCGGTACTCCTGACGACCGACCCGGTACGGCTTGTAATATGGCCTCACCGAATAGAAAAATCGCTCGACATCCAGCTGGGCCATCAGCCGGTCGTTGAATCGCATGACGTCGCGGAGCGCCTGCTTCGCCACATCAAACATTACGTCCGCCACGGGACTGGAAACCCCCAGATGAACGATACTCGTGAGCGCGTCCGCCGCCCGCTGCAAGGACAGAATCCCACGCGTATTCTCATCGATGAATACGAACTCATCCCGTAGGGACGTAAAGCTCTTGCGAACGCCGGCGCGCGCCTTGTTGTGGGTCGCCAGATGTCCGGTCGAAAATCTCGGTGCCATGCCAAGCGATGCGCCTACGTGCAGGGCGAGCGACGAGGCGTCCGGAAACGGCGAGCGCTCTTCGCGTGCCGGATTGGTGAGCTCGTGCCGGCGCAACGCGCCGAGGTACATACCGACGCTGCCGAGTACGCCAAACGCGCTGTCGAACCCGTCGCCGGTGTTGCCCTCGGCGAGCAGCGCGCCGACGTAGGTTTGACCTTCATCGCGCAGCGCCGCCTTGATCGAATCGCCGCAGCCGATCACCTGCCCGCGATTCTCCTGCGCGAAATACAAATTCTCCAGCTCGGTATTCATCTGAACGAAAGAGGTTCGAAGCCAGTTCTCGAACGCTACTGCTCTGCTGCTCATGTGTACCTCGCGCGAGCACCGGTAAGATTCATGCGGCGAAGGCGCCGCGCGTCCGCCACAGGGACAGTGCGGCCCGGAGTGCCGCTATGGCAATGAGATAGCCAACCACCACGGTCAAAACGATCGCCGGCCCCAGCCCCGCGGTCGCAGCAAAGACGTGGGCGCTGGCGATCGCCACCGCGGTCGGGCCGAGTCCCGCGCCCAGCGCGACGTTCAGAAAGAAACTCACGGACATCGCAAGTCCCCGAGTTCGATTCGGCACGACATCGAGAATCGCCGAGAAGCCCACTGCGGTCACTATGCCGGAAAGCGCGAAGTACAGCGGCACACCGGCCATCACGACGCCGAATGTCGCCGAGTTCATCAGGAGCGACACCGGCAAAATCATCAGGCCGGAACACAAACAGACGCGCAGCTTGCCTGGCCATCCGCCACGTGCCCCGGCTCGATCGGCCAGGGCGCCGCCGATCAGCACGCCTCCGCCGAAGCCAACCGTCAACAACAAGCCCAATTCCACGCCGATCTGCGCGGGGTCTTTGCCGAAGTCCCGAATGAGCAACGTCGGAGACCACGCTCCCACGGCATTGTCGACGAAGGAAGCCGCCGCCAATACGATATAGATGGGGACCAAGCGAGCCCACGGGGTAGCCTGCCAGGCACCGCCACCCGATACGTCGCCGGCGGTCGACCCCGCTTCCGTTGTATGGCGAGCCGGTTCGCGAATGACAAGAATCACCAGCGCCCATAGGAGTCCCGGTCCCCCGATAAAGAGCAGAACCAACCGCCACGGCGCGTACCTGGCAAAGGGCGTCGCGGCAAGCGTGCCCAATTCTATGGCGTGCAATACGCCGCCGGCGATGAGAATGGCCAAGCCGCTGCCCATCGCAATGCCGCTGAGAAAAAATCCAACGGCGGTACCGCGCCGTGACGGAGGAAAGCAGTCGCTGATCAGCGATATGGCGGCGGGGGAGAGTGCCGCCTCGCCCAATCCGACGACGATGCGGCCGGCGAAAATTTCGCCGAAATCGTGGGAGAGGCCGCAGGCGATCGTCCCCAGGCTCCACACGGATACACCGAAGAAGATGAGGTTGCGCCGCGAAATGCGATCGGCCAAATAGCCCAACGGGATGCCGGCGATCCCATAGACCACCGCAAACGCCGTGCCCAAGAGCAGGCTGATCTGAGTATCGCTGATGCCCATGGCGCTGCGGATTGGATCGACCAGCAGGCTCAACACCTGGCGGTCGGTGTACGACAAGACCGCCGTTGCAATCATAATTGCAACGACGGTCCAGGCGCGGGAGCGACTGGGATAAGCAGCCATTTCCACGCTCTAGAATTTGAAGTTCAAATCGACTCCAATCGTGCGCGGCTGGTTCGTGGCGACCCGATTCAAAATCGAAATGTTCGCCGACAGAGCGCCCGTGTCGCTTAGTAGGGCTTTTTTGTTCGTGAGGTTGTCCGCGAACAGGAATCCGGACCAGCGGTTCGTCTCGAGCCCCAGCCGGAATCCAACCAGATCGTATGCCGGGAGCGTATTGCGCGTGAACGTAATATCCTGAATCGAATCGACGTAGCTATTGGTCAGGCGCGCGACCAGATCTGTGCCGCGCGCGATCGGCCTCTGGTAACTCAGGCTCGTGTTTGCGGTTGCCTCCGGCACATCCAGAAGGCGCTGTCCGGCTATCACGCCGGCGGCCGGCAGAGTCGTCGAATTCGTCGCATGGGTATAGCCAAGGTTCTGCGTCAATATGATGCCTGGCACAAGCACCGCGGCGACTTCGAGCTCGGCACCGTAGACCGTCGCCTTCCCCGCGTTCGCCGTGAACTTGAAGCCGCAACTCGGAGCGACTTGCTGCTGCACGTTCGTCCAATCTTCGTAATAGATGTCGCTGTTGACCGAGAGGTGCGCATCGAGCATGCGAAGCTTCTCACCGAGCTCGTAGTTCCAGACGCTGTCCGGGCCGAATTGCGTTGGGGCGGCCGACGCACACGGCGGAACGGGAATGGGCGAGTTTGGGCCGCCCGGGCGGAACCCCCTGGACACGCTGGCGTAGACCGTCGTGTCGGCGTTCGGGATGTAGGCCAGATCCACCTTGGGAGTCACCCCCGAGTTCTGGGCGAGGCCGAATAGCGGGTTGCTGGTTCCATTGGCCGAGACCCCGCTGACGCTCGTCACCGAATTGCTGTGATATTGGTAGTAGCGCGCGCCGAGACTCACTTTGAAGTGGTTCGGCAACCGATAGGATGCATTGCCGAACGCGGCGTACTGGTCGATGTCAACCTTGCGATGGTTGTCGGCAAGATTGTTGGTGCCGAAATCCGCGTTGAAGCCGTCAGCGGCGACGGGATAGAAGGAGTAGACGTGCGAGGTCGCGCCGAAGCTGCTGTAGTACGCGCCGATCAGCCACTGCAGTGGGCCGTCGCCGCGCGAGGCAAGCCGCAGTTCCTCGCTGAACTGACGGGTATAGTCGTCCTCGGTGATCGTGCCGGCGCCGAGTCCGAACCACGTATTGCCGGCCTCCGTCACCGTTCCAGTGCTCGAGAATGGCCAGCTGGCTGGAGGTCCGAAAAAGCCACCGATGTAGTCCTGCATCGCCTCGGAGATGTCCTGAGTCTGGTTTTGTTGGCGATTCCAGTAGGCGGTCGCGGATACCAGCTGGAACGAATCAGAATTGTATTTGCCGGTCAGCGTGTACAGGTCGAACGTGTCCGCGAAAGGCTCCGCGACGGCGAATGGTTGGTAATGCACCTCGTTGAGCGGCGGGCTGTCGATGGTATTCGCTCCGTCCTGCGTCAGAGACTGGTGCATGAACCCCGCGATGATGTTCAGGCGATCGGTCGGCCGAAGCAGCAGCGCCGCACGTCCTCCCTGCAGCCGTTCGGTGTTGGAGTGACGGAAGTCCTGCGCCACCGGCGCGTTGGCAACGTCCCCGCGCGCCGTGCTGTTGCTGACCTCGGCCGGGAAAGAACTCAACACTTTGCGATCGATCCAACCATCGATGTATTTGTCCGTCCCGACCAGGCGAAGCGCGGCGACATCCCGAATCAACGGTATGTTCAGCATCGCGTTCTCGGTGTGATTGAAGCCGCCGCTCCCGGTCGTGTCCGAGCCGATGACTTCGACGTTGGTGGCGAAGGCATGCGGATCCGGCTTGTTGGTCACGAGCTTGATCGTGCCGCCCATCGAGCCCGCGCCGTACAGGGTACCCTGCGGTCCGCGCAACACCTCGACGCGGTTGAGATCGAAAAGGCTCGGGTCGATCACCGTCTTGCCGTTCTGTGCCATGGCGGCGGGAGTCATGCTCGCATCGTCAAGGTAGAAACCCACGGTCGGCGACTCGCCACCGGTGGAGCTGAGGCCGCGCATTTCGAATTCCGTCTGCCCGGGACCGGAAGTTTTGAACGAGACGCCCGGCACCTGCTGGGCGACCGCAGTCATGTCCGACAGGCCCTGCGCTTGGAGATCCGATCCGCTGATCGCGGTGATGCTGATCGGCGTCTTTTGCACCGTGGAGGCGCGCTTTTCCGCAGTGACGACAATCTCTCGTAGATCCTGGCTCGGCGGCGCGAGTTGTGCCCACGCCGCACCGGCCAATGCCGTACAACATCCGAACGCCGCGAGCACCTGCTTGGCACGGTATTGCATTTTCATATCCCTACCTCTCTTTTTGTCGGCCAATTACGCTTCGCCGAACTTTGTGATCGTCCAGTCCCGCCATTCCTTGGTTTATTCGCCGGCAGCGCGGGATTCTGCCAATGCATTCAATTCATACTTCATGATCCGGCCGTGAGCGCCGGTGCGATCGCGCTCCAAATCGTATATATCCCCTGAGGGGCCTCGCCGCCGGCAAACGACGCTTGCAATCGACGACAAGTCGTCGGCGTGCAGGCGAACGCGGTCGATGCCTGCGTGTGCGTCGAGGTGTGAGGTATCGACGGCGCCGACGATCGCCGCGGCGACCTGATCCCGGTCGAGAATCGCGCGTGTCGCGACCGTGGCGATGTCAGTGTCATGCGTTGCGGCGATGCGGCTGAGCGCGCCAAGTAGCTCCTGGAACAAGCCCCAGCCGCCGAAATCCTCGATGATCAACTTGTACTTGGCCAATGAGCGGTTGGCCAATTCCGTTCGCGGCGCCGGCTGGCCCAGCCACCGCTCGGAGAGAAATCCGCCGCACACGGTGCCGTAGCATAGCAAAGCGATATTTGCCGATCGACAGTAGGCCACCATGCCGTGATTCGCACGATCATCCACCAGCGAGTATTGAACTTGATGCGCCGTGATCGGGATTCCCGCGTCGACGAGTTCCCTCAGCCGTGGCGTGTCGAAATTGGTGGCTCCCAATCGCGCGATTTTCCCGGCCCGGCGCAGCCGGTCGAGCTCGAACGCTGTCTCGACGTAGCGCCGGGTCGCAAAATCCCACCAATGAAACTGCACTAGATCCAGGCGCTCCTGTCCCAAGCGCGTCAGGGATCGATCGATGATGGCTTCAACCTGCGTGCGGCCAAGCGAGCGCAAATCGGCGAGGTCGGGAACGAATTTGGTATGGATCTGGATCTGCTCGGCGTGCGTCGGGTATGCCCGCCGGAAACTGCCGATCAGAAGTTCCACACCCGTATAGATATCCGCACAATCGAATGAGGTGATCCCGGCGTCGACGAACGACGCCATGTCCTTGCGCGCTTGACGAGGATCTATGACTCCATGGTCACCGGCGAGGTGCCAACCGCCTTTGATGATCTGCGAAATTGCGTAATCGGCGGACAGCGAGATTCGGGGAATCACCGCGGATGCCCGCCCGCGAGGGAAGTTGCGGTAACCTGCGAGCGGCTGAAGCGGCGGCGGCCGGTGCGGGTAATCCGAAAGCGGGTCGGGCAGTTCGGGTCGGGGCAGGCCACCTCCGCGTCGGTCGACATCCAGTCATTCGGATCGGTAACGCGCTGTTTGGCGGGCAGCAAGGGCAGCAATGCCGCCAAGGAATATATCGAAAATCCCTGACCTGGCGGAAGCGTCAGCATCTCGCCCTGCAGTTCGAAATAATCACCCGATCGCGCGCCGCAATAAATCGTTCGATCGGGTGTTCCGACCACATCGACGCGCAGATCGTAGAGTTCGAATGCGTCGGAATCTTGTGGGTCATCGGGTTGCGGCGTCACGCGACTCCATCCCGCCGCTGCCAAAGCGACTCGTCACTCATCACGATATCGAACGCGCGGCCAATGTCGGCCTCCAGCGCCGCACGCGCTGCAATCCCATCGGACTGCGACAGCGCATCGAGCATTTCGCGGTGAAAATTCGTCCCCCGCCCCTCGCCTCCGTCGAAGCGCTCGGAAGCCTGGCGCAGATAGGGTCCGAATTGGAGCCAGAGGCTTTCAATGATCGGCAAGATGACCGTCGACCCCGATTGACGATAGATCGCGAAGTGAAACGCGCGATTTTGTTCCGCACTTCGTTCCGAGACATGATCTTCGTCAGTCTCGCATTGAGCCACGATCAGCCGCTCGAGCGTCGCCAGCGCCTCACTCGTAATATTTGACGCGGCGCGCGCAATCGCCAACCCCTCGATCGCAAACCGCGTCTCCCGCAAGTCTTGCAATGCGTCTTTTGACAGGGTCGGGACACGCACGGTCCGACTGGGCAAGGTTTCCAGTGCGCGCTCGACGGCCAAGCGGTTGAGAGCCTCGCGAACGGGCATGGCACTGGTGCCGAACGCCTCCGCCAGGTCGGCAATTTTCAGCTTTTGCCCAGGTTCAAAGCCACCCCGCATCAATTGATCCCGAAGCGCGCAATACACGCGTTCCTGGACCGTTTCACGTGCGATACGCACCAACCCGAGATCGGCACCCATCGGCATCGGCAGATCCTCGATTTATGATCAGACATTTATAATCAAAGATCTTCGATATTGCAAGCGTATATCCGGAATTGCAGCGCCCCGCGGCCTTCGCGGCCTGAAAAAATGCCGATGCTGACCCACGCACCAGCGGCGATCGCGGCCAAGTTATTGATAGCCTGACAGATCACAGGGACGATTCGCCGCATCTTCACGGGATGTCGGCGATCTCGGCGGTGCGGTGCGATGATGCCTATGCCCTGGACCGGCGACGGCGGCCGCGACGCCGCAACGGGGCCGGTCGCGGACGCGACCGGCGCGGTCGGACTCTGGAGGGCATTCATGCCACGATCCTGGCCTCGTCTGGCGAACCCTCCGGAGCCGCCGATTTGCGTGTTCGTGGGCGAGTTCTCGAACCTCGGGTCCGGAGCATAAGCCGTCTTGGCCGCGGCGTTCGTGCACAACCATCGCGCTTGCGCCGCATACCCCGTCGCCGTGCGGGCGATGCGATGCCCCGTGGCCGCAATTCGGTCGACCTGGATAGACGTCATCTATGGAAGGCATGAAAGCGATCCACTTCCATAATCTTCTGCACCGGCCGATGCTGCCGGCATGGCAAACACCGGAGAACACCATGAGTAGCCCGAATTGTCCTTTCAATCACGCCGCCGGCCGCGGCGGCACGTCGAACCGTGACTGGTGGCCAGACCAGCCTAACGTGAAGATATTGCACCAGCACTCGCCTCTAGCAGTTCCCATGGGCAAGGGCTTTAGCTACGCCAAGGAGTTCAAGAGCCTCGATCTGGCGGCCGTGAAGAGGGATCTTCTGGCACTGATGACCGACTCCCAGGATTGGTGGCCGGCGGACTTCGGCCACTAGGACCTTTGTTCATTCGCATGGCGTGGCACAGCGCCGGAACGTACCGCATCGGCGACGGCCGTGGCGGCGCAGGCCGCGGCATGCAGCGCTTCGCGCCACTCAATAGCTGGCCCGACAACGTCAATCTCGACAAGGCACGCAGGCTGCTTTGGCCGATCTCATGATTCTCACCGGTAACGTCGCGCTCGAATCGATGGGGTTCAAGACCTTCAACTTCGACGGCGGGCGCGAGGACATCTGGGAGCCGGACGAGGACGTCTACTGGGGTTCCGAGACCACTTGGTTGGGCGATGACAAGCGCTACTCCGGCGACCGGGATCTCAAAAATCCGCTCGCTGCCGTGCAGATGGGGCTGATTTACGTCAATCCAGAAGGTCCGAACGGCAACCCGGATCCGCTGGCTGCCGCGCGGGATATCCGCGAGACTTTCGCGCGCATGGCGATGAATGACGACGAGACAGTGGCGCTCATTGCCGGCGGTCACACCTTCGGCAAAACTCACGGTGCCGGCGATGCATCACTGGTGGGCGCCGCGCCTGAAGCGGCCAGCATAGAGGAGCAGGGCCTTGGCTGGAGGAGCCGCTTTGGCACCGGAAAAGGCCGTGACTCGATCGGCAGCGGTCTGGAGGTCATCTGGAGCAGCACGCCGACGAGGTGGAGCAACAACTTTTTCGGCAACTTGTTCGGCTACGAATGGGAACTGACGAAGAGCCCGGCAGGCGCGCATCAATGGACGCCGAAGCATGGCGCAGGCTCCGGGGCCATTCCGGACGCCTACGACCCGTCGAAGCGGCACGCGCCGACGATGCTGACCACGGATCTCGCGCTGCGGTTCGATCCGGCTTATGCAACGATCTCGCGGCGCTTCTTCGAGAATCCCGACCAATTCGCCGACGCATTCGCGCGGGCATGGTTCAAGTTGACCCACCGCGACATGGGTCCGCGCGCGCGCTATCTCGGCCCCGAAGTACCTGCCAAAGAACTCATCTGGCAAGACCCCGTCCCCGCGGTAAATCACCAGTTGATCGATGAGCAGGATATTGCCGCCCTGAAGGGCAAGATTCTCGCTTCGGGCCTGTCCGTGTCGCAGCTGGTCTCGACGGCCTGGGCGTCCGCATCCACTTTCCGTGGCTCCGACAAGCGCGGCGGCGCGAACGGCGCCCGCATTCGTCTCGCGCCGCAGATTAATTGGGAGGTCAATCAGCCGCAGCAACTTTCGAAAGTGCACGTGGCCCTCGAGGGTATTCAGAGCGAGTTCAACGCCGCGCAGTCTGGCCGAAAGAAGCTGTCGCTTGCCGATCTGATCGTGTTGGCCGGCTGCGCCAGCCTCGAGCGGGCGGCGAAGAATGCCGGGCACGCCGTTGCGATTTCCTTCACGCCGGGGCGCACGGATGCGTCGCAGGAGCAAACCGATGTCGAGGCTTTTGGCGTGCTCGAGCCGATCGCCGATGGATTGCGCAACTACCTCAAGGGAGGATGCAGCGCATCGGCTGAGGCATTGCTGATCGATCGGGCGCAATTGCTTACATTGACCGCGCCGGAAATTACGGTGCTCGTCGGTGGTATGCGCGTGCTGAACACCAATTTCGGCCAGACCCCGCACGGTGTCTTTACCGGTCGGCCGGGGGTGCTGACCAACGATTTCTTCGTGAACCTTCTCAGTATGGGGACGAAGTGGAAGGCGGTTTCGGACGCGAAGGACGTGTTTGAAGGACGCGATCGCAAGACCGGCGAACTCCAGTGGATCGGCACTCGGGTTGATCTCTTTTTTGGTTCGAACGCCCAGCTTCGGGCCCTGGCGGAAGTCTACGCAAGCTCGGACGCGCAGGAGAAGTTCATCCGTGACTTGTCAGCCGCGTGGAACAAGGTGATGAACCTTGATCGCTTCGACCTCGGGTGAATTCGCGGGACCGGTCGTACTCGAGCATCGTCCTGCGGACCGTGAGAGCCCGGTACGGGTACCGCTCAATCACCAATGGTGCTGCCAGGCGCCGTGCGCTTCGCGCCGGCGAGGTATTCCCGCCCGATCACCCAATCGGGCGATCGGCGCGCCCGGAAAATGCGCTATCTTTTGGGCGTTGCCTCATTGAACAGGAGTTCGGTACATGACTGATACGTCCCCATACACGCCGCCGAAGATCTGGGAATGGAGCATGCAAAGCGGCGGCAGCTTCGCGACGATCAACCGTCCCGTGGCGGGACCGACTCACGACAAAGCACTACCGGTCGGCCGTCATCCGCTGCAGCTCTATTCTCTTGCCACGCCGAACGGCGTCAAGGTCACGATCATGCTCGAGGAACTGCTGGCGAATGACCACCGCGGCGCCGAGTACGACGCCTGGCCGATCCGGATCACGGAAGGCGATCAATTCGGTAGCGGTTTCGTCGCCGTCAATCCAAATTCGAAGATTCCCGCTCTCATGGATCGCAGCGGGCCGACGCCGATTCGCGTGTTCGAGTCCGGTGCCATCCTGCTATATCTCGCCGAGAAGTTCGGCGCTTTTCTCCCGGTCGACGCTGCGACGCGCATCGAATGTCTCTCGTGGCTGTTCTGGCAGATGGGCAGCGCGCCCTATCTCGGCGGCGGCTTCGGCCATTTCTACGCGTACGCACCGACGAAGATCGAGTACGCCATCGATCGCTTCGCGATGGAGGTGAAGCGGCAGTTGGACGTGCTCGACCGGCGCCTGGCGCAATCCGATTATCTCGCGGGCGCCGACTATACGATCGCCGATATGGCGGTGTGGCCGTGGTATGGCGGACTCGCCAAGGGTTGGTGGTACGATGCCGCCGAATTCCTTCAGGTGCAGAGCTACGGGAACCTGCAGCGTTGGACCAACGCGATCGCCGACCGCGCTACCGTGCGGCGCGCTCGCAAGGTCAATTGCACCTGGGGGGACCCGGCGGATCAGTTGCACGAGCGGCACGACGCCGGCGATTTCGCGACGAAGACGCAGGATAAGGTTGCGCGGCGCGAATAGGCGGAGCCTCTGCACGGAGTGGCGCCGTCCCATGTCGAAATTCCTACTGCGCGGGTCGCGTAGGGTTGCGCTGCGACCGCCTCAGTGCAGCAGGCCGAAGACGGCGACACTGTTCGTGGTGCCGACGAATACCTTGCCGTCGGCCACGGTCGGTGTGATGAATTTGTTGCCGGCACCGAAATGATCGCGGTCGTTGGGCGCTTGATTGCTGTTGTAGAGTTCATGCGCGAGATTGCCGGCATCGTAGGCGTGCAGCACGGCGGGGTCGCCGTTCTCGTGCGCCCAGACGATGCCGTTCGCCGTGCCGTTCGCCGACACGCTGGGTGCGGTGCCGGGATATCCGAACTGAGTCGGACTTTGCGACTGCGGGCTGACGGCGAGCTGCGCATTGCTGAACGTGAAGGCCTTGAGCGGCGCGTACTGCGCGCCGTAATAGACGGTGCCGTTGAAGTAAGCCGGAGTGGACCAGATCCCGGATTGTAGCGCGCCCGTCAGCTGCTGCCAGATCGCGTTGCTCGACGGATTGAATTTGCCCATCGAATCGCGATCGACCACATACAAATTGCCGTCTTTGCCGGCGCCAACCAGCAGATGCCGCACCGTGCCGGTGGCGTCGCTGAAATCCGGCAACAGCATCGCGCCGCCTGAGCCGAGATCCACATCCGACGCCGATTCGGCGACCTCATTGTCGACCGTGAAATAGTCCGTGATCTGCAGACCGCCACCGGCAGTAGAGATCTTCAGAAAGGAATTGCCGTAATCCTGCTTGCTCGGAAAGCCATTGGCATCCATCGTCGTATCGAACGGGCCGTTCGCCGTCAGCAGGTACAGGTTGCCGGCGGCGTCCGCCGCCGGGCCGCCGCCGCTCATCCAGATCGCGGGTCCCCTGCTGCCGCCGTTCGGTCCGACGTTGAGGACCGCGCTGCGCGCCAGCGTGCTTTGCGAATAGGCGATGATCCAGCCGCTATACGGCGCGTAGTCGCAATGCGAAGACCAACTCGTATACAGGGTGCCCCCCAACAGCAGCAAAGCCGCGCGCTCCTCGTATTGTCCGGCGTCGAAAACCGTCGTTCCGCCGCCGAGCGTCGGATAGGTCGCCGCGATTTCGGTCGGGCCGCCCGGCCGTTCGGCTCCGGTCGTGAGATCCAGTGCGTACAGGCGTTGATGATAAGTGGACGAACTGTCCTTGGACATCGCGACCACGTAGATTTCACCGTCCGCACCGGCGTGTCGGTCGATGACCGGTGTCGACGTAATGCCGATCTCGGGAACCACCTGGCTGCAGCCGTGCGCGTCGCTGGTCGTTTCGCCCGGCTCAAGCAGAGAGACCTGCCAGAGCACTGCGCCAGTGTCCGCATCAAAGGCATAGACGGAATCGTGCTCCGTCGCAACGAACAGCGTATTGTGAATGGCCCCGCCGATCGAAAAGTGCGAGAGATAAAGTGGCTGGGCGTCGACCTTGCCGTCCACCGGCAGGATGCGCAGCAGGCCGAAACTGGCCGCGTTGACGTTGCTTGGCGTGAGCGTCGACTCCGTGAGATCCGCCCCGCTTCGATACAGATCGTTTTTGTACGTAACGACATCGGTCATCGTTGTCGTCGTGCCGCTCGTCACGCTGAGCATTGCGACGTCGCTGGTCACTTGTCCCGCCGCATTGCCCACGATCACGCGAAAGGCTGCGCCATCATCGCCCAAGGTCGTCGCGGGCGTCGTGTAGCTCACGGACGTCGCCGCCGCGATCGCCGCACCGTTCTTCTCCCATTGATAGTCGAGCGGCCCCGTTCCCGTTGCCGCCACCGTGAACGTCGCGGATTGTCCGACGACCACCGTCTGTGCGGATGGTTGAACAGTGATGCTCGGCGTCGAGGGTGCCGGCCCGGGCGCGGGGACCGCGTTCATGCCGGAATTCCCGCCGCCGCATGCGGCGAGCATCAGCGGCAATAGCAGCACCGGGCCCGAACGCAATGGCCTCATGACCCGCGGCACCGGTCCGACGCATCCCGCGACACATGGCGGCGTTCATCTTCCGCGTTGCGATCTTGCATCTCTTCGCCCCTCGGAAATCATGCCGATCCGCCTGCATCGCGCGCGACACCCAGGCATGCGCCTCGTACGTCGCGCCTTTGGTCGAGGTTCGTGCTCCGAAGAACTCAGTTTGCCCCTTCTCGCCGGGGTTGGGCAACTGACCGGCCGCGTTTGCGCGCCGCATCGGCCGCCCGTTCTGCCAGCCGACCAATACGCGGTGCAGGCCCGACCATTGGCCCGCGGGGGCGACCGGGGTTATTCGGACGCCGGTATCGTGATCATCGCGATCGTTCTTTGGCCGAGCAGCGCGCCGGGGCCTGGGTCGTTGATTTTCACGTAGAATCGCGTCGGTTCGAGCCGTGTGGGATCTGAAACGATTGGAATGAACAGGCTAAGGGTGCGTCTGCCCGCCTTGATGTGCGCAATGCGGGCAGCGAATCCCGTGAAGTCCTTTCCGGCAGCCGCCGTTCCAGGTTCGGTTCGCCACATGAAACTCACCGTGCGGCGCCAATTGCCGCTTCGCCGGATCACAATCTGAGCAAATGCGCCGCCCCGTGCAACCTGAATCAGATTGGCCGTCAACTCAATGCGCGCGAGCGCCGCACGGCCAGTCAGAACGCCGCGCCTGGGGCCGCGTGCGCGAGCGCCGAGGTGCGCCTTCGTTTCGATGGTCGCAACCGGCCGGCCGGCACTGCGGCCGCCGTCGCGCGGATCTCGCCCATTCTCGAGGCGGTTCGCGGACACCATGTCGCCATGGACCGGCGCCAGGTGCACAGTGATGTGGTCGGGCGCATGATTGCCTGAGGCGGTGGATCGGAGCAATTCGTGCCACGCGCGCACGATCACTTGATGGGAGCGTGCGACATCCCGGCCCAAGCTGGTATGCATAGCCGCCGCGGACGGGACGATCGGTCCGTTGGCATTTGTCATCCATACGCCGCCCGCGGTCAACAGAATCAGCGCCGCCGAGAGGGCCACCAGGAGCCCCGGCATACGCCGGCGTGGCGGCACCGTCAGCAGCGCGGACAGCTTCGGCAAGGGCCGCATTGCCGTGGTTGAAGCGAGCCGATGCACCCACTCCGCGACATCCGAAGGGCGACGGTCGCGCCGCCAATCGAGCCCTTCCCGCAGCGCACTCCATTGGTCTGCGGTCAGTTCGGCGGGGCGGACTGGACTCCACAGGGCGGCACGCGCTTCGATCGCGGTGCGGTTAGCGAAAGGATGCTTTCCCGAGAACAAAAAATACGCGACACAGGCCAATGCGAAGACGTCGTCGCGCGTGTCTGGCGTCCGGCCTTCGAAGACCTCGCAGCTTGCATAGCTCGGCGCTGCTATGAAATTCGAGGCTGCCGGAACCAATCCGGACGTCGATGCGGCGCCCATCACTCGATGGGCGGCGCCGAAGTCCAAAACACGCACCTCGCCGTTGCCGGTGAGAAAGATGTTTTCTGGATTGATGTCGCCGTGCGCGATGCCGCGCGAATGAGCGTGCGCAAGCGCGGCACCGACATCCCGAATGACTGTGTGGGCGTGCGCTCTATCCAGTGCCGTGCCGTTGCGCGCGCTCAAGATTCGGCCCAACGGGGCTCCCGTGAGCAATTCCATGGTAAAGAACGCCGTATCGCCATCGCGGTCGAATTCATGGACGCGCACAATGTTTGGGTGGGAAAGCGATCGCAAATGCACGAACTCGGTCAACAATTCACTGATCAATTGCGCGCGTCGGGCGACCTCGCAATGCAAGATCTTGATGGCCAATCGTCGACCGTCTTCATCGACGCCGACCAGATATTGATCGATGGCCTCCCATATCGTGCCCGTACCACCGCGCCCGACGATCGCCAGCAGGCGGTAGCGGCCGCGCAGGACGTCCCCAGGGGCCAAGTCCCCTGCGATCTCGTCCACGTTTGCGGGGGCCCCCGCGGGGGAATCAGGCGCGGATTGCTCGGCCGGGGCCGGTCGTGGCGCCGGTATCTCCAACGGCGCGTCGATCTGCACCGCGGGCGCTCGACCGGCGCGTTGCAGCAGCGGCACACTGATGCAACTGCTTTGCTGTCCGCGTACCAGGAGAGCGCCCAAATACGATTCGGCTTGCTGATACACCGCGTGGCGTATTCTTCCGAGTCGGTAGTACTGGTCGATCACCGACAAGATCTCGCAGGTCTCCTCCGGGGTGGATTTCACCAATGCGCGCACTTCTCGCAGAAAGGCGTGCGGATCGTTGAAGTCGGCGACCAATGCGTCGATGCGCGCCCGCATTGTGGGCGACGATTCAGCCGTCGAAGGAATCGGATTGCCGGGGTTGGCCGCTGCGCTCATCTTTGCATAGTTACGCAACAGGGCGCGTGGCGCCATACCTATTTGACCACTCGAGGCGGCGGCGGGTGCGATCCCGTAATCGTGTCGCCTGATTCCGCCGCCCGGCGGCGTTCACATGCGCCGTATTCCCCCATTCAACCGGCCGGTCGTTCATCATGTGCGCGCTTTACAGTGTCGAGGGCGATTCCGGACAAGCCCATCGTCCCCAGGACGAGGGCATCGGGGCATTGTTGGTCGCAGCGCCGGGCTGGTCTGTGCGGCAGCAAACATCGCCCGAGGGAACGTCCCGAGGGCTACCGGTTCGCCGTCAATTCGTCGCCGATCGCGCCGAACGCCAGGATGCGGGGTCGAGTTGCGCCTCCGACGCGCTTCGATCGCTCTTTTACGTGCGGGGCTGATCGACGGCGATGACCACTGCCTCGGCTAATTCGGCGGATTGCTCGATTGACCGTCGCGCGATTCGCCCTGGTGAGCCATCTGCACCTGCCTCTGCCGCATCTTCATTTCCCGCTTGCATTCCATTCTCATATGGCTCATTGACTCGCGGCCATTCTTCGCCTTCTGATGCTCCATGCAATGACTCATCATGTGGCGTTTCTGCATCATCGTCATGTGCGTCGCCGTCATGTTGGAATCACCGGCCACGGCGTAGCTGGCGAACGCCACCACGCCTGCCAATATCATCACAGCGGATCTATGGTTCATCGATATCTCCTGGTTGGCCTCTCGCGAAGCGCTCGTGCATCTTGGTCTTTGACTGCGTTGCAGGGTCGCGCGCCAGCGGACGCCGTGTCTGTGCTTTACCAGACATAGATCGGTATGCCGTAACCGCCGCCACGTGCAGGTCGAGTCGGGCGACATGCGGTGGACGGCGCCACGCAACAGCGGCCGGCCACGGTTATGAGACAGTGGCGATATGTTACGGAGCTTCTTCGGAATCCGGATGGATCACGCCAAATTGCGCTGGAACGCTGGCATAGAAGAGTCGAATTCGCTCACCCTGGATCAATTTCAGGAGCTTTTCGGCTTCTTCGCCCGTCACGATGAATTCCACCTCGATTGCCAGCGTGCCGGCAAGCTCGAAGAATTTCGCCTCGTGCACGCGATGGTGGCGCCCGAAGCCGGCCATGGCCTTGAACGCCGAACCGCCGCGAACGCCTAGCTTATTGGCCTGAACCAGCAACCATTCCCAGGCCGGATATCCGTGGATGCGCTCGTCCTCATGCACGTAGAAGCGCAAATAGGAACCTTCCATTGCCATTCCCCCCTGTCTGAAGGACCGCTCGTCGACGCACCGCGATTCTGATCCAGGCGACGGTGCCGATGCCAGCGAAAAACACCAGCACCGATCCCGGCAAATGAATCGGGGCTTGCGCGACGATCCACAGGTGGCGGCCCAATTGCTGCAAGCCGACCGGTTCGACCGAGAAGGTCGAGAAGGCGGTCAGTCCGCTGCAAAAACCGGCGATCGCCAGCCAGCGGCAGTGCACCGCCAATGCCGGGAACGCGGCAAAGACGGCGACGATGACGCTCAACGCAAGCTCAGCGCGAGGATGCCGATCAGCAGTGCGCCGATCATCGCCAAATAAAAGTTCAGATCGCCAGACTGCAGGGCGCCCAACCTGCGGGCGAGGCGCGACACTCCGCGCCGGATCGGCGTGAACACCAGCGGTCCGAAGACATCGGCGACGTCATGATTCAACTCGACCTTGCGGATGAAGTAGACGACCGTGCGGTGTTCGCGCGCGGTATCGAGTGTCGGGCGGTAGATGAAACTGTAGAACGTGCGCATCGCATTCGCGAACGTGAGCGACGTGGTCGCGGCGCGGTGCGCCTCTTCCCGCATTCCGCCGTACCACACCCGCGCGCTGCGTACGGCGTGCCGCCGCAAATTGAGCAGCAGCAGCAGCGGCAGGATTGCCAGCAGCGGCGTGACCAGGATCAGTTTCGTCGGCGAGATGAACGCAAACGTATCGGTCAGCGGTACGAGCAGCCAGCCATGCGACATGGCACGCGCGCTGTGGGCGCCGAATTGCCGGAAGGTCGCCGCGTCGAGCGCGCCGAGCCAACGGGGCAAGCCCACGGCGGTGGCCGCCACGGCGAGCCCGAGGACTAAGGCGGCAAAGCCGTGACGAGCGCCGATGCGCGGTGCATCGCTCGGATCGGATGCGCCGAGCAGACCGATGCCGAACGCTTTGACGAAGGTCGCGAGCGCGACCGCGGCGGTGAGCGCGATGCCCGCACCGGCCAGGGCGAGCGTCACGCGACCGGCCACAGTGGTCAACTGGAAACCCTGAAACAGGGTCTGGAATGTGAACCACTCGGTGACGAAGCCGATCTGGGGCGGCATCGCCGCGAGACTCATGGCGGCGAAGAGGGCGCCGATCCCGAAGCCCCAGGGGGCCCGACGCAGCCAGCCGCGCTGTGCAATCCGGTAGCTGCCGCCCGCGGTAAAAACGCCGTCCGCGCAGACAAACAGGCCGCCCTTGGCGAGTGCGTGCCCGGCGAGGTGGAGCATGGCCACGGTCCAGGCGAGGCCCGCCAGCAGCCCTTGCCCGTCGGCGCGAAATATCAGGCACGCACCGAGTGCGGTCACGGCAATTCCGGCGTTCTCCGCGGAAGAAAAGGCCAGAAGACGGCGCCAGTCGTCCTGTTGCAAGGCGTAGAGGACCGCAAGAACCGCGGATAGCGCGCCCGCCGCCGTCACCAGGACGCCGAGAGTGAAGATCCCCGCGCCGTTGCCTGGAAGCCAATTGACCAGGCCGCGCGACAGCGCGAAGAATGCGGCATTCAGCACGACTCCCGATAAGATCGCGCCCGACGCGCCGCTGCCGGTCGCGTAGGCTCCCGGAAACCACTCATAGAAGGGCAGCAAGCCGAGTTTTGCGCCGAAACCGATCAGCAGCAGGACGCCGATCCACACTTGCGCTCCCGCCGAAAGAGACGGCGCGACAGACTTAAACCCGTCGAATGCGAGGCTGCCGCCGGCGTGACGCGCGAGCAGCAGCAACGCGAGCAGGATCGCGACCGCTCCCACCTCCAATAGCGCGAGCATGAACATGGCGCTGGGCCCGGGGTGCGATGAGAGGCGTTCGGAGAGAATCATCACGGCGCCGCCGAAGCTCATCAATTCCCACGCGAGCAACAGCGAATACCCGTCCTGCAGGCCGAACACGCCGACCGCGCCGAGCATCGACATCGTGGCACCGGCGATCCAACCCGATCGGCGCGTGCACACCGGCGTGTTCACCCACACGGCGATTGCCGCCGGCGCCAGTCCGAACCCCATCAGCCACAGCGCACCGCTCGTGTAGTGCAGCTGCACTCGCTGGCCGGCGAGCGCGAACCCCAGCGGCCACGCCGCTGCGCCCTGCGGCAGGGCAATCACCGCGGCCGCGACTCCAACGGCAGCGCCGAGGCCCGCCAGCCATCGCGCCGGGGTATCGGCGCCGCCCATGGCGAGCAACAGTCCGCCGAAAAGCGAAGCGGCGCTTATGGCGATGGCTTCAAGCATGCGCCTCTCCCGGCGCGATCCGGCCGCCGCGGACGCGTTGCGGTGCGCGCTCCATGAGGATCAGCAGTGCGTGAATGATCGCGGCCGGGTTCGGCGGGCAGCCGGGCAGATATACATCCACCGGCAATTCACCGTCGAGTCCCCGGCCGCAGGCGTAGCCGCCGCCGTTCGTCCCGCCCGAGACCGCGCAGGTGCCGACCGCCATCACGAAGCGCGGTTCCGGCATCGCTGCGTACGTCTCACTCAGCGGTCCGCGCATCGCGTAGGTCACGGGGCCGGTGACCAGCAGCAGGTCGGCGAAGCGCGGTGACGCGGTGAAGAAGACGCCCAGGCGGTGCAGGTTGTAGTACGGATTATTGAGCGCCTGCAATTCCGATTCGCAGCCGTTACAGGAACCGGCGTCGACGTGCCGTACGTGCAGGCTGCGGCCGAAAACACGCCGAATGCCGGACCTCAATGCCTCGCCGGCAGGCGATTCCACCGCTTCGTTCCACAGAAGATCTTCCCGCCGACGCACGCCGAACGCCCAGTCCGCGGAGCTCGTCAGCGCGCCGGTCGGGCAGACCTCGACGCACAACTGACAGGCCACGCAGCGCCCGTAGTCGAGCGCCACGCGCAAGGGCGATGCCGATTCGGTCAGCGTAATCGCCTGCGGCAGGCAGGCGTCGGCACAGCGCCGGCAGCCCTCTTCGCATTTGCTCGCCTCGAGGCGCGGCATGCCGAGTACTCCTTGCTGCCCGTCCGGGCCAGATCGAGGCCACGCAGTGCTCACCTTGCCTTGGGTCAAACCGAACAGCGTCCACAGGGGCATGGCAATACCTCCGCTCGTCTATCGGTCGCAGCCGGCTATCGTGAGGCCGAAACTCGCCTCATTGATTGCGTAATCCATCATGTTGCTCTCGTGTACAGTGAACGCGAACACCCGCCAGTTCGAAAAGCTCGGGGATTTGATCTTGACCCGTGCCAGGCGCCCGCGGCCATCGACATGCACCGAGTAGTACAGAGAGCCGCGCGGCGATTCGCACCAGCCGATGCCCTCGGCGCCCGGTGCGACCTCACACACGCTGCGGATCGGACCGTCGGGCAGGGATTCCAGCGCACGTTCGATGAGCCGGACGCTGCGATGTATTTCGGCGATGCGTACCTGCTGGCGTGCGTGGGCGTCGCCGGCCTGCCGCACGGCGATCTCGACCGGCAACTGCGGATACGCGGCGTACGGTTGGTCCTGGCGCAGGTCGCGCTCGAGCCCCGAGGCGCGCTCGACCGGACCGGTGGCGCCTTGGTCGAACGCGAGCTTGCGGCTGAGTACGCCGGTCGTGATGAGCCGATCGAGGTGCGACGACGTCGACTCGAGCATCTCGGCGTACGCGCCGAGTTCGGCATCCAGCGGGCCCAGGGCATCGAGCAAACCCGCGAGCCGCGGCATGCGCCGCAATCCGCCGGGAGCAATCAGGCCGCGCAGCAGACGGTTGCCGGTCGCGCGGCCGTTGATCTGCTTCGCGAGCTCCTCGAGGTACTTGCCTTCGGCTTCGCCGACTTTGAGCGTGGTCGCATGACATAGATGGCCAAGGTAATGCAGGTGGTTGTAGAGTCGCTCGAGCTCGGCGAGCAGCACACGCAGCCAGCGTGCGCGCGCGGGCACCGCGCAGCCCGCCGCCGATTCGAGCGCCTGGCAATAGGCGAGCGCATGGGCGACGCTGCCGACCCCGGATACGCGCTCGGCGAGCACCGCGCCGAGCTCGGGCGCGAGTCCCTCGAATCGCAGCTCCATGCCGCGGTGCTTGAAGAATAGCTGCGGGTGGTAGTGAACGATGGCTTCGCCGAGATAATAGAAATCGAACTGCGCGGACTCGACTACGTCGGCGCGCACCGGGCCGAACGGCAGTATCTGCACCTCGCCCGAGGTTCGGCCGGCAATTTCCGGCAGAGGCGGCGGCGCCGGCGTGTAGCGCACGGTGGCCCGTGAGCCGGGCAGCAAAGGCGGGACTGAGGCCTGCGCGCCCGGCAGAAGCACGAGCGGTCTTGGCTCCGGCAGGTTTTCAAAATGCAGGCCGCACAGATCGGTGACTTCCCGCTCGTACCACGACAGCAGCGGCGCGATCGCGGCGAGACTGGGTGTCCCCTCCGGACCCGGACGGCAACGCCAGATCCGCATCGCTTGCGTGCCGCGATGAATCAGGTACCGGAGCTCCGGCGTCCCGGCCTCGCGGTCCGGGAACCAGGCATAGAGCATCTGCAGGCGTTCGCCGGCGCCGACCGCGTTCTCGCAGCGCCGCTGCAGATCCGCCACCGCCACGTCTTCGAGTTGCGGCGCGCTCATGGAACGGCCTTGCCCGAGAGTTGGGCGGCGACGACCGAAAAATAGTGGGAGATGGCCTGCGGCCACCATAGTCCCAGTACCAGCAGGGGCACGAGCGCCAACCACATCGGCAGCACGCACCAGACGCTCTCGCGCACCGGTGCGCGGGCGGCCCCCGCCGATCCGCCCGTCTGCGCACCCGCCGGCGCCGCGGTGTGTCCGCCAAAGTACATCGCGCGGAAATGATCGAGGAAGCCGACGAAAATCACGACCAGCAGCGGCAGCATCACGAACACGGCCCAGGCGTTGACCCCTGCCAGGCCCGCACGCATGATCGTAAGTTCGCTCAAGAACAAGCTGAAGGGCGGCGCCCCGGTGATCGCCACCGCCCCGGCGAGCCAAAGGAGCCCCGAGGCCGGCAGGGAGCGCAGCACGCGGTGGATGCGGCTGATCCGCTTCGTGTGAAATGCCTGCATCGTGTTGCCGGCGCCGAAGAACATCAGCGACTTGTTCAAGGAATGCCCGAGCATGTGATACAGCGCGCCCGCGATCCCGAGCGGCCCGCCGAAACCGAAGCCCAGGGTCATGATGCCCATGTGCTCGACGCTCGAATAAGCCATGAGACGCTTGATGCCGCGCTGGCGCACGATGAACAGCGCGGCGATGAACAGCGAAAACGCGCCGATCGAGACCACCACGAGGCGCGGCAGGGCTCCGAGACGGCCTCGGTCCGCGACTTGGAGAAAACGCACGATTCCGATCATCGCCGTATTGAGCAGTGCACCGGAAAGCATCGCCGACACCGGCGCGGGTCCCTCGCTGTGGGCATCCGGCAGCCACGTGTGCATCGGCGCGAGACCCACTTTGGTGCCGAAGCCGATCAGCACGAGGAGAAACGCGGCGAGTGCGACGGTCGGGTTCAGCTGCGGTGCGACGGTGCGCAGGGCCGCCCAAGTCAAGTCGTAGGTGGGGCCCATGCGCAGGCTGCCCGCCCAATAGAACAGGATGATCCCGAGGAGCGCCAGGCTGATCCCCGCGGAAACCACGACGATGTATTTCCACGCGGCCTCGACGCTGTCGCGGCGGAGCTCGAAACACACGAGAAACGTGCTGACGAGCGTCGTCAGTTCGATCGCGATCCAGTACACGCCGATGTTGTTCATCAGCGGACCGCACAAGGTGGTAAGCGCGAAACCGGCGAAAAGTGCATAGAAACGATGCAGGCGGCCCGCCTCATCGAGTCGGCGCATGTAGCCGATCGCATAGATCGACGAAAGCAGATACACGCTCGCGACACTGAGCAGGACCCAGGCGCCGAGCGCGTCGACGATCAGGTAGCCGTGCCAGAACGTCAGTGTCCTCACGAGTGCTCGCGGCAGCAGCAGCAGCACGGCTGCAAGGACCGAGACGGCCGCGGTCAGATTGAGGTATTCGGCCGGCCGCGGCCGCCTCGCGAGCAAACAGCCCAGCACTGCGGCGAGCGGTGCGAGGAGAATCACCCCGAGCAAACCGCCCACGATCCGGTCGTTCGCATCCATCATCCCACCAATCGGCGCAAGTCGTGAGCGCTCGACGTCCCCGCGTGCAGGAGGAGGTATCGGACCAGCACACCGAAGCATGCGACCACGACGAGCAGGTCGAAGAGGATCACGAGTTCGATCAACAGCGGCATGCCGGGCACCAAAATCTGGGAACCGAGGAAAATGCCGTTCTCCAGTACCAGGAGACCGAGAATCTGACTGATCACCTCGCCGCGCACGGCCAGCATCAGGAAACCGATCAGCTTCATCGACAACATGACGGTCAACGCGAGCACGGCCACGCTACCGGCGATCCCCAAGGAAATGCCGACGTGATCGGCGACGACGAAGGCGAATATCACGAGCAGCGCGCCGACCACGAGGCTAGAGCTCGGCGAGAGCCGCTCGTGCAGTTCGCGGTCCACATTCATCTGGCGGACGATGCGCAGGAGCAGGTAGGGCAGCAGCAAGCCGCGAAACAGCGCCGTGAGGACGGCGATCAGATACAGTTCGGGATAGTGTCCGTAATAGCCGATTGCCACGGACAACAGTGCGATCAACCAGGATTGCACGGCGAAGGCGAGCAGATAGTCCTTGAGCCAGCGCGATCCGAGCATCACGAACGCAAGCAGCAGGCTCGCGATCGCGAGGAGGCTGAAGAGCGATGCGGCGAGCGGCGGCAGATGCACGGCGAACATGACGTCAACGCAATTGGTTGGCGACGATCGCCAGCACCGCAAGCAGGAAAGAGGCGGCCAACGGCTCCTGATAGCGGAAATAGCGCAACCGCGACTGGACCGTCTCGACGAACACGACCGCGAGTGCGACGAACGAGAACTTGCCGAGCAACGCCGCGGCGGCGCCGACGGCGCCGATCGCGGAGCCGTGGTGCGACAGCCACCAGGGGAGCAGGAGCACGTTGCAGAAGATCGTATAAAGGATGAACTGCTTCATCATGGCGGCCCACTTCAGCAGTGCGAGCAGCGGTCCCGAGTATTCCAATATGCGCGCCTCGTCGATCATGTAGACCTCGATGTGCGTGCTGGAGTGGATCGGCAGGCGGTCGGTCTCCACGAGCAGCAAAATGAAAAAGGCCGCCACCAGGAACAGGTGCGCGGGACCCCAATAGACCGCGGGTTGCCCGGCCAGAAGGTGGTTCACGACGAACGGCAACATGGCCTTGGCGAGCAGGGTGATGCCGACGAAGACCAGGATCAGGGTGGGTTCGGCCAGGATCCCGAGCATCACGGCACGCGATGCGCCAATGCCGCCATATGCGCCGCCGGAATCCAATCCGGCAAGCGTGATCATGAACGAACCGAGCGTCAGGATGAACCCGCCACCAAGGATGTCGCCCATGTCGGACAAGGGCAGCGGATAGTCGGTCAACACGGGGATCAGGATCGGCACCGTCAGCATGCAGGTGAACGCGACGACCGGCGCGATCCAATAGATGAAGCTCGCCGTCTCCGGGACGACCGCTTGCTTATGCAACAGCTTCCACAGGTCGCGGTACGGCTGCAGGATCCCGGGACCCTGCGCGCGCTGCACGCGCTCCTCCCACTGCAGGATCACTCCCTGCAGCAGTGGCGCGAGCAGCATCACGCTCAGTACTTGGGCGATTTGCAGCAGGATGTCGCGCATCACGCCGTCCTGCGCTGCAGACGAACGGCCGGCGCGAACTGCGCACCCGGGGCCCGAACGGTCGATCGGTTGAGTGTCGCCGCCACCAAACCCTCTCTTCATCCAGAGGTCGGATTATGGTAGGCATCATCGGCCGAGAATCCGGCGGTTCGAGGAGGAATGCCATCTCCCGCGGATTCAATATACTAGCTGCGACAGAGCGCGGCAAGCCGCGCAACGCGAGCATGCAAACGGATCACCGGACATTGTGCAGGCAACTCGCCGTAGCGCGCCGCGGCGTGAGAGAATTCAGGCGCCGAAAACCGCCGCACCACCCAGGTCCCGCTCTATCTCGAGCAGCCGGTTGTACTTGGCGATGCGCTCCGAACGGCACAAGGAGCCGGTCTTGATCTGGCCGCCGCCCATGGCGACCGCGAAATCCGCGATGAAGCTGTCCTCGGTCTCGCCGGAACGATGCGATATGACGTAACCCCAGCCCGCCTTGCGGCACAGGTCGATGGCTTGGATGGTTTCCGTGACGGTGCCGATCTGATTCAGCTTGATCAAGGCGGCATTGCAGCTCTTTTCGGCGATTCCGCGCGCGATGTAGATCGGGTTGGTCACGAGCAGGTCGTCGCCGACGATCTGAATCCGCGCGCCGAGCGTGGCCGTCTGCCGGCGAAATCCCTCCCAGTCGTTCTCTGCGAGGCCGTCCTCGAGCGAGACGATCGGGAACCGATCGAGCCAGGCGCCATATAACGCGGTCATTTCGTCGGCGCTCTTGTCGCCCTGCCGGCTGCGGCTCAGACGGTACTTACCGTTGGCGAAGAACGAAGAGGCCGCCGGATCGAGGGCGATCGCGATGTCCTCACCCGGGCGATAATGCGCGCGCTCGATCGCCGCGAGGATCAGCTCGCAGGCTTCCTCGTTGCTCTTCAGTTGCGGGGCGAAGCCGCCTTCATCGCCCACCGCCGTGCCAAGGCCCTTCTCGTGCAACAGGTTCTTCAACGCCTGGAACGTCTCGGCACCGTAGCGCAGAGCTTCGCCGAAAGTCGGCGCGCCCCGCGGCATGATCATGAATTCCTGGAAGTCGAGACTGGAGTCGGCATGCTTGCCGCCGTTGATCACATTCATCATCGGCGCGGGCAGTCGCCGTGCGCCGGCACCCCCGAGATAGGCATACAGCGGCAGGCCGGCCGCGGCCGCCGCCGCGCGCGCGAGGGCCTGCGACACACCGAGGATCGCATTGGCGCCGAGCTTGGATTTGTTCGGCGTCGAATCGAGTTCGATCATGAGCAGGTCGAGTTCCGCTTGACGCGTGGGATCGCGGCCCAAGAGCCGAGGCGCAATGATCTCGTTGACGTTGGCCACGGCGCGTCGCACGCCTTTGCCGCCGTAGCGCCCCGCCTCGGCATCGCGCAACTCCATCGCCTCGTTCTCGCCGGTAGAGGCTCCCGAGGGCACCGAGGCGACGCCGACGATGCCGTCATCCAGATGAACCGAGACACGTACGGTCGGTGTGCCGCGCGAATCCAATATCTCCATCGCGCGAATCAGGCGAATGCCGGTGCTCATGTGGTCCTTCCTCGATATATTGACGATGCGATTCGCCACGAGAGGTGTATTGCGCATGAGCAACGCACCTCCGCCGGATCCTCCGCGTCGGTGCCGCGCCCATCCATGGGACCAGCGAATCCGCCGGTCAAGGTGTGGCAATCATAACCGATGGCTGCCGCCGCAGTGCCGGACGGCGATCGCGCCGGCGATGCACCTGAGGAATCTGTCGCAAACCGGCCCGAAGGCCGCCTGACGGCTAGCGCGGGAGCTACCGTGCGATGAGTGCTCGCGCGCGACCGCAGTGGCCGCGCGCGAGCAGTGGGCCTTTAAACCGCGGCGATCAGTTTTCGCCCCGGCCTCGTTGTTCACCGCCGAACGCCTGCACGAAGTTCCATCCGTTCGGCGTGCCGACACCCGTCGCTGGATCCCAACCCGGGCCCGTCTGCAGCGTCGAGTCGGTGCCAAAGGTCAGCACGAACCAGCGGGTCGAGAAGGGACTGTTGTACAGGGCGCTGACGAAGGTCGGCAGGCCCTGCAGGGGCAGCGCGAGATCCCATGGCGTGAGATTCTGCGTGCCGTTCGAATCCTCGATCACACCGCTCACGTTGGAGCGCATATCCGGCGTCCCGTCGATGTCCGTGATCGCGCCGGGAGGCAGGCGATACAGATACGGTGCCGCCTGTCCGAGCGCGTGCCCGGCACGCTGGGCGGCGATGCCCCAAAGTGCCGAGAACATCGGGGTCGCGAGGCTCGTGCCGCCGATCACGCCGATCGACTGATCGCCGAGGTTGTCGACGCTCTCGACGATTTCGACACCGGTGTACGGGTCGGCTACCCAGGAGACGTCCGGGACCAGACGCCGTTGTCCGCCGAGACCGCGCTGGAACGACGGCAAGCGGTAGACGTTGCTGGTTCCGCCGCCGCCGCCATAGACGAAGCCCTCATTGTTCGGCGGGTCGATCGGCGGGTTGCCGAGAGAGGCCTTGTCGGCCACCTCGGTGATGTTGTTGCCCCAGCTCGTCTGGAACAGGATGTGCTGATTTCGATCGAGCGCGACGCTGACGCCGCCGACAGCGGTTGCGTACGGCGAGCTCGCCGGATAGTTCACGTCCTGGTAGCCGAGGTCGTAGGTCTCGTTGCCCTCGTCACCGCTCGCGAAGTTGACGGCGATGCCCCGTGAGTTCGCGAGCATCAATATCTGGTCACCTGATTGGCGCAGTTGCACGTCGGTGCCGGATTCGTAGCCCGACCAGCTGTTCGAGATCGCGACCACGCCCGGTTGCATCGCGGCCATTGCGATCGCGGCGAACAGGTCATCGAAGGAGTTCGTCGGCGCGACCACCAGCAGGATATTCGCTCCCGGCGCAATTGCGTGTACCCACTCGACGTCGAGTGTCGTCTCGTCCGCCCAGCCCGCGTTCGGATCACCCGAGAACGGCGATTCGGTCGAAGTGCCGAGCACGGTCAGATTGGCCGGCGGCAGGCCCATCACCTGGGAGAATGTCGCCAGGTCGGCCTGCACGGTCGTCGAGCCGTACGCGTCAACGATCGCGATCGTCTCACCGGTGCCGTCGAGCCCGACCCGATACAACGGACTCAGGTTGTACGCGGTCTGCAGGTCGCTCGGTTGGTAGCCGCAAGGCGGCAGCGATCCGATTGCTTGGTTGTTGATGTCGGCGCCATAGCGCAGCCCCTGATAGGTCGCAGTCGCACCGTTGCCGCTGAATGTCTGCGTCGTCGGCGGATAAAAGCACTGTGCCGAGAAGAACAGACCCTTCGCCCCGGCCGTGAGCGGAATCATCCGCGGGCTTGCGCCCTCGGGGTCGCTCGCGCGAGCGACGTTCGGCTTCACGAAGCCGCGCGCCGGCGCCCGAGCGACGTTCGGCCGGGCACCGAGGCTGGATATGCCGCCGATCGAGGCTACCAGCGGGGCAATCTCCCCGGGTATCGTCGGGCTCGTCGCGCTGGCGTGAAACGTCTCGCCGTTCAGCGTGTAGCGATGCAAAGTGACGTCGAACGCGGATTCGACGTTCGCGGCCGTGCCCGACGCTCTGACGAATAGATTATTCGGCCCCACATCGGTCACCGCGAGGCCCCGCGACTTCAGAAAATTGCTGACCGCCGCGACGTCATTGGCGCTCGGTGCATTGCGCGCGGCGATCTGCGCGTTCGTCAACCAATTCGCCGTCCCTCGCTGCTGTTCGGCGAGCGTGCGCTGCAGAGCCGCCTGGTCATGCAGTTTCAGCCAGACCGTGATGCGGACGGCGCTCGATTGACTCATGGGTCCGAGATCCGTCGCGCGCGCGAGCGGCGATTGCGCGGAGATTCCGCCATTGCTCGCGTGCGCGAGCATGCCGCACGCCGAGAGCGAAGCGAGACAAACGGCGGCAATACGAACTATTTTTCGGTTTAGCATACATCGCACCCCTAGCTTTTTGCGAACACGCCCGCCGTCCGGAGCCGATGCGCCATGTCATCGGTCCATCGAGTCGAATGCGTTCATTTGCGTTTCATTCGCGGACGTTGGCTTTTGATGGCGCACCACCCCTGAGCGGCGAGGACCACCATGTCGTTGACGCTACATCCATCGTCGTTGCACGTCAATGCACGGACGCGGGCGCGCCTTTTTGACATATGCCGGTCGTTCTCCCGGGATGCCGATCGGCGCTGCTCCTTTTGGCTGCGTTCGGCAGGCATATGGCCAAGGGGGCCGGAGCGCCCGGCCAAGCCACGCCGACCGGCGTGACGCAGGCGCGCCGCCCCGCCGCCGGCGAACCGCGCGATCGGCTCCGGCGTGCCGCCATCGGCTTCATCAGCGCCGCGGCGGCACGCGGTCGCGCGCCAGCGCTTGGCACATGCAGTGCACGGCGCCACCGCCGGCGGCGATCATCGAAACGTCCGGATCATAGACGGTCAGACCCTCGGCGCGACAAGCGGCGATCAGCGCCTTGCTGGACGAGGGAATCACGACGCGGTCATTGCCGAGCGACACCACGTTCGTCCCCAGTTGCATGGCGTCGGCGTACGCGACCGGCAGCACGCGAATGCGCTGCGCCTGCAGCCAGGCGACGAATTCCGGTTCCACCGCTTCGACGCACAGCACGGCCAGACCCTCCGCCAGTACGCCCAGTTGCACGTCGAGGTGTAAAAAATGCGGATCGAATGCGTAGCTGCGAAATTCCCAACCCTCAGCCTCGAACCATCCGCGCACTTGGTTCACGGCGGGCTCGATCGAACGCTCTCCGGAATGACCACAAACGGCGAGCCCCGGCTCGAGCACCATGAGGTCCCCACCCTCGACGTTGCCGGCGGTAACCAGGTCGTAGATCGGAATCCCGGCATCGAGGTAGAAGCGCAGGCAGGCTGCGTATTCACCGCGACGATACACCTTCTGCAACTGCATGATGACCGCGCCCCAGGGCGTCATCACGCTGCTGTCGCGGGCGAACAGCTGGTAGGGCAGCTCGGGCTCGGCCGGCAGCACGTGCACCTCGACACCGGCCTGACGGTACACGTCGAGCATTTCACCGTATTGGCGCCGTGCGCTATCTGAGTCGAATCGCAATCCGACACGTGCCGCCCGCTGTGCGACCGCGTTGCCCGGCTGCCATTTGAAATGATCGATCGGCCCGACCAGCACCTTGCGCAGGACGCCGTATTCGCTGTCGACACCCCATTGCTGCGGACGCGGCGTGTTGCCGCCGGCGACCCTGGTACTCAGCGTCATCGCGTGTCCTTCCCCGGCGCCGCGGCGCGCGCCCGTCCGTGCACCATGCCCACTACGATCTTGCCACCGCCCACACCGCGTGCAGCAGTACGTTTGCCCCCGCCTCGAGATCCTCCAGACGGGCATCTTCCGCTTCGTTGTGGCTGAGGCCGTCCCGGCATGGGACGAAGATCATCGCTGTCGGCGCGAAGCGCGCCGTATACAAGGAATCGTGGCCGGCGCCGCTGACGATCCGCTGCCGGCTGTAGCCCAGTTCGCCGGCGGTGCGATCGATCAGATCGATCAAGGCCGGATCGAATTGGGCCGGCGGCATGTGCCAAACCGTATCGATGCGTGCCTCGACGCGCGCGTCCGCCGCGAAGTACGCCACGCGGTCACGCAACTGGGCCTGCATCGCCGCGAGCTCGGCCGCCTCCGGGTGCCGCAGATCGATCGAGATGACCAAGCGCTCGGGAACCGTATTGCGCGAGCCCGGCTGAATCTTGACGTCGCCGATGGTCGTCCGTCCCCACGGCGCGCGTTCGTCCGCGAGAGAGAACGCGTAGTCGATGATTGGCAAGGCTGCGCGCCAGGGATCGCGGCGCGTCTCCATCGGCGTGGGGCCCGCATGACAGGCCTCGCCGGTCAACACCACGTCGAGCCAGTAGGCGCCCTGAATGCCGGTGACCACGCCGATCGTGGTACCCGCCGCCTCGAGGATGGGTCCTTGCTCGATGTGCGCCTCGAACGCCGCCGCGAACGGCCGCGGCCGCGCCGGCTGCGCACCCACGTAGCCTATCCGTGCAAGCTCTTCGCCGACCGAGCGGCCGTCGCGGTCGGCCCGTGCATACGCGTAGTCGAGACCGAACGCTCCCGCGACCACCCCCGAGCCGAGCATCGCCGGGGCGAAGCGGCAGCCTTCCTCGTTCGTCCAGCTGACGACTTCGACCGGCCGCCGCGCGACCAAACCACGCTCGCCGAGCGTGCGCAGCACCTCGATTCCGGCGAGCACCCCATAGACCCCGTCGAAGCGCCCGCCCGTCGCCTGCGTGTCCAGGTGGCTGCCGATCAGCACCGGCGCCGCGCCCGGGTCCGTGCCCTCGCGTCGCGCGAACAGGTTGCCGATCTCGTCGACCGTGACACGGCAGCCGAGCGAACGGGTCAATTCGACGAAGTGGTCGCGACCGATGCGGTCATCATCGGTCAAGGCCTGTCGATTGCAGCCGCCGCGTCCCGTGGCGCCGATCCGCGCCATCTCCTCGAGGCTCGCCCAAAGCCGGGCCGCGTCGATTCGCAGCCCGTCGCAACTCTCCGGTCCATCCTCGCACGGCATTGCAGCACTCGAATTGGTCCAGGCCCACTGATTAATCAGGTTAACGCCATCCCGCTGCGAAGAATACCCCCACGAGCTCCGCCAAACAGCCGGGTGCGAGACAGGCCGCGGTGGTTTATCCTGGCGATCCAGCCGGGCGCAGTCGGGTTCAATCGGGGGTCGCCGATGCCTCTCGAGCCGCTTCTGCTTTCGTTCAGCGAGATCGCGGCGATGTCGCCGTTCCTCGGGCCATCATCCGCCGTCGCGCAGGGTCTACCGCGCAATCTGCAGCAGGCGGCACGGCTGGAGCGAGCCGACGCCCTCCCGGCGGGCAATTATTACCCGGCACCGCGACGGTGCGCGGCGGATCGTCGGGCGAGCGTGTCGGGGCGGCAGTCCGGTAAAGTTCAAGACTGACCCGCGACTCGGTCACGATCAGACCATGGCGCAGTCCGTAGGCGATCAACCCGGCTGGATTCGCGACCGCTTCGCGGGAAAGCCCCCGCATGGGAGCTGTGCGGTACGCTAAGGACGCCGGGGGCCGCGGCGGGATTCGGCGGCGATTGGCGTCGCGGCGCCGCTCACTTGGAGGGTTGCAATGTCATCAATCGATCAGCATTTCCGGGTCGCGATGCGGCGGCTGGCGAAAATCTCGACGGTGAGCTTGTTGCTTGGTGCCATGAGCGCAGCCATTGCGGCGCGTGCCGCCAACCCGCAAGCGGCTGCGGAAGCGGCCGCCGCGACTTGGCTCGCGTTGGTCGACGCCGGCAAATACGGCAGCAGCTGGACCCAAGCCGCCAGCTACGTTCGCCAGACGGTCGCGCAATCGGCGTGGGCATTGTCGGTCGCCCGCGCGCGGGCCGTATGCGGTCCGCTGCAGTCGCGGCACCTCGAATCGGCGTACGCGACCGCGTATTTACCCGATTCGCCCGATGGACATTACGTGGTCATCCACTACTCGAGCCGCTTTGCGCACAAGATCGGTGTGACCGAGACGATCACGATGGTCGCCGAATCATCCGGTCGCTGGCGCGTCATCGGCTACTACATCAACTGATCGCGGAACTCGAGAATCCGGCCTGCGCGCGGATCGCAGACGAAAACCCGGCCGCGGCCGTCGTCGGTGACGCAGTGCGCGCCCGGAGCCGTGCGGTAGAGCGCACGCGGCTGTAACGCGCCGGAGTCACTCACCCGGAACACGGTCAGCGTCGCGGCGCGCGCCCCCGGGACATAGAGATGCCGAAGCGCGGCTGAGTAGCTGATGATGTCCACACCGGCGCCGACCGTAGCCTTCGCCAGCATGCGGCCGCCGGACCTGAGGTCGAGGACCGTCGCCGCTCCCTCGGCGCAGCCGACGAAGAGGAATTGCCGGGCCTCGTCCAATGCGAGTCCGCGGGGTCCCGCGCAGCCGTTGCGCCAGGTGCCGATCACCCCCGGGTGCGCCAGATCCAGCACCGCGGTCTTATCCTTCCAGAGGTTGGTATAGGCGCGGCCGAGCGCGCTGTCGAATACCAGCGACTCCGGCCCGCCAGGCACCGCCACCGTACGGATGAGCGTGAACCTCGGCTGCGCACCGCTGCGGATCCGAAACACCTGGATCTGCTGGCCACGCGGTTCGGTCACCCAGAGTTCCCGGCGAGCGCCGAGGTAACGCACGTAGTCCGGCTCGCTCGCAAGCGGCACACGGGAGACCGCCTTGCCGTCGTGTGCATTCAGGACGACGACGGCGCTGTGTTCATGGTCGCTCGCGAAGATGTAGCCGTCGCCGTAGGCCGCCGAGGTCGTCCCGGCGCGATGCGCCTGGTTCGCGGCGGCGGGCGCAATCCGATAGCGCGCGGCGATGGCGCCGTTGCGCGGATCGATGAGATCGAGCATGCCGGTTCGGCCGGCCGGGATGGATACCCGATCGAGCACGGAGAAATAGCCGATGTCGTCGAATCCGATGCCGGGCCCGCCGCCGGGGATGCGCAGCCGCGCCCGGGGCGCCGCCAGAGTCGCCGGTGCCGCCGGTGCCGCCTGCGCTGTCTGCGTACCGCCGATCGCCAGAGCGAGCACGCTCAGCGCCGCAAGCGCGCCGGCGTGCCGTGTTGCCCAGTCATTGTTCGCATGTGCGATCCACATAGCAGTCTCCGCGTCGCCGTTGCTACGCCGCGCCGCTCGCATGGCGCAGGCGCTGCAACCCAGCCATTCTAAAGGGCATCGTTCGGCTTGTCAGCGGCGTCGGCCACGGCGCCGCTATGGAGTGCGGTCGACCCTCGTACAATGCGGCGGACCCGGACGTATGCCTCACCAACTAGTTTTGCGATGCGCGTACTGGGGGGACATGGGCATCATGTTGGCGTTCTCGTTGTACATGACCCAGATCGATGCGCCCAGCACGATCACCACCAGCACCAGGGTAAAGATCAAGGCGAGCATGTTCCAGCCGTTTTCCGAGGTGGTGTTCATGTGCAGGAAAAACACCATGTGCACCACGATCTGCGCGGCACCGAGCGCCAATATGATCAATATCGTCACGTCCTTGTCGTGGACGACGTGATCCATGACCAGCCAGAACGGGATCGCCGTCAGAATCGCCGCCAGAACGAATCCGGTCAGATAGCCCTTGAGGCTTGCGTGCGGGACCCGATCGCCGCGATCGTGTCCGTGGGCCTGTCGCGGGTCCATGGCGCGCGGTTCAGCGCTCCTCGAGCTGCGGCTCATCGCAGTACTCCCACCAGGTAGACGAAGCTGAAGACTCCGACCCAGATCAGATCGAGGAAGTGCCAGAACATGCCGAGGCAGTTCAGGCGCCGTCGATTGTCGGCGGTCAATCCATATTTGCCCACCTGCACCATGAGGGTGATCAGCCAAATGATGCCGAACGTCACGTGCAGACCATGCGTTCCCACCAGCGTGAAGAACGACGACAGGAACGCGCTGCGATCCGGCCCGGCGCCTTCGGCCACCATGTGGATGAATTCGCGGATTTCCAGGCCGACGAAGCCCGCCGCCAACACGCCAGCGACCGCGAGCCAGGCGAGCGTCGCCCGTCCGCGGTCTTTCGCCATTGCCAGCATCGCAACGCCGAACGTCACCGAAGACAGCAACAGCAACGCGGTGTTGATCGCGAGCCCCGGCAAATCGACCACGTCCTTGGCCGACGGTCCGGCGGCATAGCTACCGCCGAGCACCGCGTTGCACGCAAAAAGCGCGGCGAAGATGAAGCAATCGCTCATCAGATAGATCCAGAAGCCCAGTAGCGCGCCGTTCTGCGGATGCGGCTCTTCCGTGCAGTAGAACGCCGGTGCAGCGGATTTCACGGTTTCGCCTGCCGTGGTGTTCATGGACCGGAAGCCTGTTGAGCCAGTTGCCGACCGTACGCGAGCTCCGTGCGGCTCACCTCCGCGGCGGGTATGTGGTATTCGCGCTGATAGTTGCAGCTGTGCCCGATCACCACGCCGACCAAGGATGCGAACGCGCCCGCCGCCAACCACCAGATGTGCCAGACCAGGCCGAATCCGCAGGCGAATGCAAACCCCGCCAGGATTACGCCGGCACCGGTGTTCCTCGGCATATCGATCGGCTTGAAACCCTCCGTCGGCCGTTCGTGCCCGCGCTGTTTCATGTCCGTCCAGGCATCGCGTTCATAAACGATGGGCGTGAACGCGAAGTTGTACGCTGGCGGCGGCGACGAGGTCGCCCATTCCAGGGTGCGGCCGTCCCAGATGTCTCCGGTCGGATCACGCAAGGAGTCGCGGTTGCGGATGCTGACCACGATCTGGATCAGCAACGCAACGATCCCGAGGAAGATCAGCAATGCGCCAAACGCCGCGATCTGGAACCAGATCTGCAGGCTCGGATCCGTGAAGTGGCTGAGGCGGCGGGTCACGCCCATCAGCCCAAGGACGTACAAGGGCGCGAATGCGATCCAGAAGCCGACCAGCCAGAACCAGAAACAGACCTTGCCCCAGAACGGATCCAAGCGGAAACCGAAGGCCTTCGGAAACCAGTAGTTGACGCCGGCAAACGCGCCGAACACGACTCCGCCGATGATCACGTTGTGGAAGTGCGCCACCAGAAACAGACTGTTGTGCAGCAGGAAGTCGGCCGGCGCGACCGACAGCATCACGCCGGTCATGCCGCCGATGGTGAACGTGAAGAGAAAGCCGAGGGCCCACAACATCGGCACGTCGAAGCGGATGCGTCCGCGATACATCGTGAACAGCCAGTTGAAGATCTTCACGCCCGTAGGAATGGAAATCATCATCGTCGTCAGGGCGAAGAATGAATTGACGTCGGCGCCAGACCCCATCGTGAAGAAATGGTGCAGCCAGACCAGGTAGGACAGGATCATGATGGCGACGGTCGCGTAGACCATCGACGAATAGCCGAACAGCCGCTTGCCCGAGAACGTTGCGATGACTTCCGAATACACGCCGAACATCGGCAGGATCAGAATGTAGACCTCCGGGTGTCCCCATATCCATATCAGGTTGATGTACATCATGATGTTGCCGCCGAGATCGCTGGTGAAGAAGTGGGTACCGACGTAGCGGTCCAGCGACAACAAAGCCAACGACGCCGTCAGGACCGGGAAAGCCGCAACGATCAGTGCGTTGGTGCACAAGGCGGTCCAGGTGAAAATCGGCATTTTCATCAGGGTCATGCCGGGCGCGCGCATCTTCAGGATCGTCACGACCATGTTGATCCCCGAAAGCAGGGTGCCGACGCCGGCGATCTGCAGGCCCCAGATGTAATAATCGACGCCGACCCCCGGACTTTGCGCGAGCTCGGAAACCGGCGGATATCCCAGCCAACCGGTCCGGGCAAAATCGCCGAGGAAAAGCGAGACCATGAACAGCATGGCGCCGGCCACGGTCATCCAGAAGCTGAAATTATTCAGAAATGGGAAGGCCACGTCGCGCGCCCCGATCTGCATCGGCATGGCGAAGTTCATCAGTCCGACGATGAACGGCATGGCGACGAAGAAAATCATGATTGCACCGTGCGCGGTGAAGATCTGGTCGTAGTGGTGCGGCGGCAGAAAGCCCATGTTGGCGCCGAAGGCGATGGCCTGCTGCATGCGCATCATCACCGCGTCGGCGATTCCGCGCAGCAGCATCACGATCGCGAACGCGACGTACATGATGCCGATCTTCTTGTGATCGATGCTGGTGAACCATTCGCGCCACAGGTAGCCCCATTTGCCGGCATAGGTCACCGCGCCGAGCAGCGCGATTCCACTCGCCGAGACGGCGACGAACGTCCAGACGAGGATCGGGTTGTCATATGGAATGGCGCTCCAGGACAGACGCCCGAGGATGAAGTGGAGCAATGCGGAGCGGTCATGCATCGTTCTGGCCTCGCGCGATGGATCAGTGTGTCGCGGCCGCGCCCATGTTCATGCCGTGCGCAGGCACGGGCCCGGTGGCGCCGGCGCCGGCCAAGGGGCGCCCGCCGCGGGCGTCGATGGCCATCATCCGGCGCATGCACATATGTTGCGGATCGACGCAGCGGTTGAGAATCCGGGTGTACAGATCCGGCTCGTAGCTCGCATAGTGATGTACGGGTTCCGCCCGGCTGGGTTGGGCGAGCCGTTGATACGCCCGGCGATCGAGCGTGCCGCCGCCCGCCTTGATCCGCGACACCCAGCGTTGGAATGCCGGCGCGCTCAGGCCGAGAAAGCGAAAACGCATGTCGGTGAAGCCCAAGCCGCTGTAGTTGGCCGAGAAGCCCTTGTAGTCGCCGGGTTCATTGATCACCGCATGCAACACCGTCTGCATGCCGGGCATCGTGTAGATCTGTCCCGCCAAGGCCGGCACGAAGAACGAGTTCATCGTGGCCGAGGAGGTGAGCCTGAAGTCGATCGGCACGTCGATCGGCGCCGCCATTTGATTCACGGCCGCGATACCGTAGTCGGGATAGAAAAACAGCCATTTCCAGTCGAGCGACACCACTTCGACTCGCAGCGGCTTGATCTGCGCCGAAACGACCTGCGAATCGTCGATCCGACGGAGCGGCCGATAGGGGTCCAGCTGATGCGTGCCGATCCACGTCATCGCACCGAGCGCGATGATGATCATGAGGGGAGCCGCCCAGACGATGAGTTCGACTTTGGTGGAATGCTCCCACTCGGGATCGTAGGTCGAGGTCTTCGCCGACGCGCGGTACCGCCAGGCGACGACCGCGATGGCAACCAGCACCGGCACGATGATCAGCAGCATCAGAACGACCGAGGCGATCATCAAGTTGCGCTGCCGCATCGCCACGTCGCCGGCGGGGTGCAGCAGAACCATGTTGCAGCCGCTCAGCAGTGCCGCCCATGGCGCCAGCAGCAGGCCGCGGAGAGATTTCACTGACATGGCGATGCGTCGGCGGGCATGGAAGGTGCGGCATTATACGAATGTAGCCGCGCAATGACGATTGAAGCTTTCTTCACCCGCGGTCGACTGCACAAATTTCGTACATTCATGCGCACCGAATCGCGGCGTCGATGCATTCGGCGGCCGATTTGAGCGTGCGCCGATCGCGCGTTCGGCCTAAGATCGCAGCAGGTGAAAAGCGGCCGCACGGGAACATCATGTCGAGCACTCATGCAAGTTCGAGCGTCCAGCCGACCGCGCCGGCTCATAGCAACTCCAGGCCCACGCAGGATCACGGCGTATCGCTCGGCGATATCGCGATCGGCGTCGTCATCGGCCGCACCTCCGAATTCTTCGACTTCTTCGTCTTCGGCATCGGCTGCGTACTGATCTTCCCGTCGGTGTTTTTTCCGTTTGCCAGCCGCTTGGACGGCACGTTCTACGCCTTCGCGATCTTTTCGCTCGCCTTCATCGGCCGCCCGCTGGGTTCACTGTTCTTCAAGCTGTTGCACGAACACTATGGTCGCGGGACCAAACTGACGATCGCGCTGTTCTTGCTTGGCAGCACGACCGCCGGCATCGCCTTCGTTCCGGGCTATGCGTCGCTCGGCAAGGCGGCGATCGTCCTGTTGATACTGTTGCGCTTCGGCCAGGGTTTCGCGATCGGCGGCAGCTGGGACGGTTTGCCGTCGCTGCTCGCGCTGAACGCGCCGAGCAAACGCCGTGGCTGGTACGCGATGATTCCGCAGCTGGGGGCCCCGATTGGCTTTATCGTTGCCGCGGCGCTGTTCGCCTACCTGCAGATGAGCCTCTCGCCCGGCGAATTCCTCAAGTGGGGTTGGCGCTACCCGTTCTTCGTCGCATTCGCGATCAACGTCGTCGCCCTGTTCGCGCGGCTGCGGCTGGTCATCAACCCGGAATTTTCGGCCCTCCTGAAATCCCGCGAACTCGAGCCGTCGCCGGTCGGCGAACTGGTGCGCACGCAGGGACGCAACATCGCGCTCGGCGCGTTCGCGCCGCTCGGCAGCTATGCGTTGTTTCACATGGTCACGATCTTCGCGCTCTCCTGGGCGCTGCTGTTCACGAAGCAATCGATCGACGCCTTCCTGATCGTACAGATCGTCGGCGCCGCGGTGGCGGTGCCTTGCATGATCGTCTCGGGAGTGATCGCCGATCGCATCGGCCGCCGCCTGACACTGGCCATCTTCGCCGTGCTGATCGCGATCTACAGCGGCTACACGCCGCTACTGCTGTCGGGCAGCACCGCGGGCGGCTATCTGTTCATCGTCCTCGGCTTCGCACTGCTGGGATTTTCCCATGCGCAGGCCGCCGGTACGGTCAATTCCAGTTTCCGCAGCTATTTCCGCTATACCGGCGCCTTGATCACTTCGGATCTAAGCTGGTTGCTCGGCGCCGCGTTCGCCCCGCTGGTGGCGTTGGCGCTCGCGTACTATTTCGGTGTGGGTTACGTCGGGCTGTATCTGCTGTCGGGAGCGCTTGCGACGCTGGGCGCGTTATGGGTGAGTCGCGCCGAGAGTCGCACCGAGAACCCCGCGTAGGACGGACGGACCAGCGCTCATTCGACGTTGGGGATCCGCACAATTCGGCCTTTCGCCTGGGGATCGTTCGGGTCCTTCACGACCGTCACATAGAGGCTCTTCTCGCCGGGACCGAAGGCGACGTTGGTGGTGCCGTCGCCGGCGGCAATCGCGAATACATGCAGCAGCTTGCCCTGCGCAGAGATCTTCAGGACCTTGCCACCGGACCATTGAGCGACATACATGTTGCCTCTGCGGCCGATCTTCATGCTGTCCGGGCCCAGCCACCAGGATCGCACCTTGTCCGGAACGAGGAGATTGAGCAGCGCGAAATTCGCCCTGTTGCTCAGCGAGCCGTCCGCGTTGACGGAGAATTTCAGAATGCAATTGCCGACCGTTTCACTGACATAGAGCGTCCTCTGATCCGGCGAAATCCCGATGCCATTTGCGTAGTTCAGATCATCGGCCACCTCGACCCATTTCCCGCTGCCCGGCGCCATGTAGAGGATCTTGCCCTCGACGGCTGTGGGTAAGGGCTTCGGCGGCCCGAACAGGGTGGCGTAGGCTCCGCCGTCGGCGGTGACCATGAGGTCGTTGACGCCGCCGGCGAACTTGTTGCCCCGGGCGTCGGTGTCCCAGCGGTGCAGGAGCCGGCCGTTCATCGTGAGTTCGAGAATCGCGCCCGGATCGTCGGTGCAGGCGAGCAGAAACGTCCGCTGCCGGGTGAGTGCGAGCCCGTTATGGCTGCAGCCGGCGAGGGAGTTCAGCACCGTGACTTTCTTGCCATCCCATCGCGACAGCGTGTCGGAGACCCAACTGACGAAGTAGAGATTGCCGTCGACGTACAGCGGCCCCTCGGGGCCCTCGACATGGCGCACCACGGTGACCTCGCCGGCGCTTGCGGCGCAGGCTCCCGTGAGTGCAACCGCCACGACGCAGATCATCTTGCGCAAATGCATTATTGCTCTCCCTATGTCGATGGTGGCGCGTCCGGCGTGCCGACGCCGGGTGCGGCGGTGTGCCACGGGACTCGCGAAGGCGACCATAGCAGTTCGGCGGCGAGTTGCAAATTGCGATCTCGGCGCAGCGGCCGTGCCGGCATCCGCCCCGGCGACGCGAGCCGTTCGCGCGTGCGACGTGTTAGTCTGTCATCTGGCACCGTCGGAGCGGGCACCATGAGCGCACGTTAGAGCGAGAGCATGCCGTGAGCACGGACGATCCCGAGCCCGCGCAACTGGACGTTTTGCGGCGCAGCGAAGCGACGCTGCGCAAGCTGCAGCGCGTCGCCGGCATCGGCAGCTGGGAAGTTGAGCTCGAAAGCGGCCGCATGACCTGGTCCGAGTCGATGTTCTCGATCTTCGGCGCCGATCCGGCGAGTTTCGCCGGCACCTACGCGGAGTATCGGTCGCGCGTGCATGCGGAGGATGCCGCAAGGGTGCAGGCCGCGAGTGCCGCCAGCCGCAGCGTCGCCGACGGGGGATTGCTCGATCTCGAGTATCGCATCGTGCGCCCGGACGGCGCGGTGCGCACGGTGCACGAGCACGGCGAGGTCACGTTCGATGCGGCCGGCAAGCCGGTCCGCGCGGTCGGCGTGGTGCTCGACGTCACCGAACGCCGATTGACCGAAGCCGAACTGACGCGCACGAGCCGGGCGTTGCAAATGTTGAGCCGCTGCAACGAAGCGGTCATCCGCGCGCAGGACGAGCGGACGCTGCTGGACGAGGTTTGCCGCGTCGCGGTCGACGTGGGCGGCTATCGGATGGCGAGCGTGCTGTTCGCGCAGGACGACACCGCACGGACATTTCGACCGGTGGCGCACGCCGGCCACGAAGCGAATTATTTTGCCGGGATCACGCTGTCGTGGGCGGCCGAACGAGCCGATGGCAACGGCCCGGCGGGCCGCGCGATGCGCAGCGCGCGCGCCGTCATGGTCGCCGATCTGGCCGCGGATCCGGACTGTGCGCCGTGGGCGCAGGCGGCGCTCGAGCGCGGCTACCGCAGCGTGGTCGCGCTGCCGCTGAAATCGGCCGATCGTCCGTTCGGCGTCTTCGGCCTGTACAGCGGCGAAGTCCGCAGCATTGCGCCCCGGGAGGTGGCGCTGCTGCACGAGCTCGCCGACGATCTTGCCTTTGGCATCGCCGGCCTGCGCGTCAAGGCCGAGCGGCAGTTGTTGCTCGAAACGGCGATGGCGATTTCCGAACGCGCCTCGGGCAGCATCGGCGCCGCCCATTTCGAGAAGCTGTTGCAGGCGTTGCTGCTCGGCCTGGGCGCGGACGCCGGATTCATCGCCGGCTTGTCCACGGAGGGCGCCTCGCAGATGGAGGCGATTTGCGCGGTGATCGGCGGCGAGGTCGTTCCGCGCTTTCGTTACGCGGTGGCGGCTACGCCGTGCGAGGACATCCGCGGTCATGAGGAACTGGTCATCGAACGTGACGTCTGTGTTGCGTATCCGCGCGCCGCGTCGCTCGCAAAACTGCAAGCCCAGGCGTACGTCGGCAAGAATCTGCTCGATGCGGACGGGGAGCGCATCGGCACGATGTTCATTTTGTATCGCAAGCCGCTGGCGCAGCGTACGCTCGCCGTGGCGATGTTGCGGATGTTCGCCGCGCGGGTCGCGGCCGAGATCGTCCGCCAGCGCGACGAGTCCCGGTTGCGCGACCAGGTCTTGCTGCTCGATCAGGCACGGGATGCGATCTTCGTGCGCACGCTCGATGACCGGATCACCTATTGGAATCAGGGTGCGCAGCGATTGTATGGCTGGATGGCGTCCGAGGTCCTCGGCCGTTCGGTCCGCGATCTCAAGGTCGCCGACCTGCCGCAATTTCTCGAGGCGACGCAATGCCTGCAACGCGACGGCGAGTGGTTCGGCGAGCTCGAGGAGCGCACCAAGGACGACCGCCGGGTCGTCGTCGAGTGCCGTTGGAGCCTGCTGCAGGGCGATGGCGGCGCGCCGCTGCGAGTCTTGGCGATCAATACCGACATCACCGAGCGCAAAAGGACCGAGAAGCGCCTGGCGGAGAGCGAGGTACGGGCGGCGCACGCACAGAGGATGGAGTCGATCGGCCAGTTGACGGGCGGCATCGCCCACGACTTCAACAATCTGCTGACGGTGATCATCGGCAATTCGGCCGAGCTCAGCGAGGAGTTGCGCGAACGGCCGCGGCTCGCCGAGATGGCGCACATGGTGGCTACGGCCGGGCAACGCGCCGCGGAATTGACCAATCGACTGCTCGCGTTCGCCCGTCGCCAGGCGCTCGAGCCGAAACGCATCGAACCGCCCGGGGTCATCGAGGGCATGCTGGCCATGCTGCGAAGGACGCTCGGCGAGAACATCGAGATCAAAGCAATCACGCATCCGGCGACGTGGCCCGTGTACATCGATCCGGGGCAGCTGGAGCTCGCGATCTTGAACCTGTGCATCAATGCGCGGGACGCGATGCCGGAAGGCGGCAAGTTGATGATCGAGACGGCGAACCTCACGCTCGATCAAGAGTACGCGGCGGCCGATTTCGAGGTGACGCCCGGCGAGTACGTGATGGTCGCGATCACGGATACCGGCGGCGGAATACCGCCCGGGCAACTCGCGCGGGTCTTCGATCCGTTCTTCACCACCAAACCGAGCGGCAAGGGCACCGGCCTCGGCTTGAGCATGGTGTATGGCTTCACCAAACAATCCGGCGGCAGCGTGCGAATCTATTCCGAAGTGGCGGTCGGCACCACCGTCAAGCTGTATTTGCCGCGCCTGCGCGCCGAAGCGGCGGCAGCCTGCCCGCGCGGTCCGAGCCCGCCGCAGCCCGAACCGCGCGGTTCCGCGATCATTCTGCTGGTCGAGGACGATGCACTGGTCCGAAGCCACGCGGCGCGCCTGCTCGAGGACCTCGGCTACCGCGTGATCGCCGCGGCCGACGGCCCGGAGGCGCTCGCGATCGCCGGCGGCGACCGGCGGATCGACCTGTTGTTCACCGACGTCATGATGCCCGGTGGAATGAACGGCCCGCAGCTCGCCGAGGCGGTGGGGCGCCTTCGTCCGAACATCGCGGTGCTATACACCTCGGGCTACACGGAGAACGCGGTCGTCCACCACCGGCGTGTCGACGCCGGCAGGCCGCTCCTGCACAAGCCCTACGATCGTCGCGCGCTCGCCGAGAAGATCCGGCATGCGCTGCTGGGGCGGGACATTCTTGACGCCGCACCGCCCCGCCCCGGCGAGCCGACCGGCTGACGGGCGCTGTGCGGCGCAAGCGCCGATCCGCGGCACCGCGCGGCGGCCGGCAGGCCGCCGAGTCTCGCTCACACGGCAGATTCGACCGGCGTGTCGACGGCGCCGCCGAACTCGGCCCAATCCTTGAACGCACCCAAGTTGTAGACCCGCTCGTAGCCCAGGTCTTTGAGCGCCTTGCCGCTGAGCGCCGCGCGGCCGCCGGAGGCACAATAGACGATGAGCGCCTTGTCCTTGGCAAAATTCTTGTCGTGGTACGGCGACTCGGGATCGGCGCGAAATTCCAGCATGCCGCGCGAGACGTGTATGGCGCCCGCGGCCTTGCCGCTCTGCGCGATTTCCGGCGCGTCGCGCACATCGATCAGCAGGACATTGCCCCGGGCGATCATCGCCTGCGCCTGCGCCGGCGTGATCCGCGGCACCGCGGCGTTTGCGGCCTCCATCATCTGCTTGACGCTCGTGACCACATCGTCCTCCGCGCAATGACTTGCGCTTGCCCGGGACCGGCGCGAAATCCGCAGCCCATCAGGCGGTCCATGATAAGGCAAATTCGCGAGTGGTGGGGCCCAGAGCGCCCCAGCCCCCAACACGAGCGGTTACCGGTTACACTGTCGCGCGGTCCACCGGGAGACAGGCGTATGGCGTCGTGTCGCTGAGGTCGCGCAAGGCGCGCCGCGTCCGCGTCGAGGTCGGCGGGCGTCAATTCACCAAGGTCGGTGTTCGTCCGCGCGACTGGCGTGATGCCTACCATTTGGTGCTGGGCCTGAATTGGCCGGTCTTTTTCCTGATCGTCGTCACGCTGTTCGTGCTGACGAACCTGTTGTTCGCGTGGATTTACCTGCTGCAGCCGGGAGCGGTCGCGCATGCGCACGGCTTCGTCGACGAATTCTTCTTCAGCATCGAAACGCTGTCGACCGTTGGTTACGGCGAAATGTACCCGCTCACCCTGTTCGCGCAGGCCGTCGCCTCGGTCGAGATCGTCGTCGGTTTGATCGGTGTCGCCACCATGACCGGCCTCGTGTTCGTGCGGTTCTCGCGGCCGCGTGCGCGCATCTTGTTCAGCAAGTTCGCCGTGATCGGCCGCTTCAACGGCGTACCGACGCTGATGGTGCGCATGGCCAATGAGCGGCACAACATGATCCTCGAGGCCGACGTCCGGCTGACCTTGATCAGGCTCGAGACGACCGCCGAAGGCGCTGCGTTCCGGCGTCAACACGACCTGCGCCTGGACCGGCACCACTCGGCGGCATTCGCGCTCAGCTGGACCGTGATGCATCCGATCGATGCGAGGAGCCCGCTTGACGGCGTCACGGCCGAGGCGCTGGCGCGCTCGCAGGCGTTCCTGACGGTTTCAGTCAGCGGCCTCGACGACATCCTCGATCAGACCGTGCACGCACGCGGCGTCTACACACCGGATCAAGTCCTCTTCGGCAAGCGTTACGTCGACATCCTCGTGCCGCAGGAAGGCCACACGATCCTTGATCTGACGCGATTCCACGAGACAGAGGCGGATCACGATGGACATTGAGGCGCGGCGCCGCGGCCGCCGCTAGTCCTCGCCCATTGCAACAAAGAATGCCGCCGTGTCCGCGAGGCGCTGCGCGCGCGCGCCGATCAGCCCGATACGCGCCTGCTGCGCGAGTTGCTCCGCCGCGAGCACCTGCAGGTAGCTCGCGCTGCCGAGGCGGTATTGCTGTGCGACGAGGCGCCAGGAAGCGGCGGCCGCGCCGTCGGCGGCGCTCTGTGCGCGCAGACCCCGGGCATCTTGATCGAGCGCCCGCAGCACGTCGGCCACGTTGCGCAGGGCTTGCAACACGGTCTCGCGATAGTCGGCCGCGGCGGCATCGACGCTCGACTCGGCGGCCCGTGCAGCCGGCCGCAGACCGGCGTTGAACAGGGGTTGCGCGAGCTGGCCGGCCACGTTCCAGATGAGCGAGCCGGGGCCGAACAGCGCGGCCGTCGTCAGGGCCTCGCTGCCGAGGCTCGCGCTCAGCGTGATCTGCGGATAAAGATCTGCGACCGCCACGTCGTAATTCGCGGTCGCGGCGTGCAACAGCGCTTCGGCGGCGCGAACGTCCGGCCGCCGGCGCGTCAGCACGGCCGGCACCCGCAGCGGCAGATCCGCCGGTAGTGTGAAATCCGTGAGGCGAAACTGCGGCAGCGCGCCGTCCGCCGGCGCGCGGCCGGCGAGCAGCGCAAGCAGATGCCGCGTCTGCGCGAGGCGGACACGCAAGGGCGCGAGACTTGCGCGGGTCTGGTCCGCCTGGCTCTGCAGGCTCAGCAGATCGAGTGTTGCGCTCGTGCCGAGCGCGATCCGCCGCCGCGTCATCGTCACCTGCGCCGACTGTGCCGCGAGTATCCGTCGTGTCGCCCCGAGCTGTGCGCGCAGCTGTGCCTCGGTGATCGCCGCGGTGACGATGTCGGCGGCGAGCGTCAGGCGCGCGCCGCGAAACGCGTACCGTTGATAGTCGACCTGTGCGGCGAGCGATTCGAGCGCGCGCCGTTGCCGCCCGAACAAGTCGAAGTTGTAGCCGACATCGGCGCCGACGTCGTAGACGTTGAACGTGCGCGCGCTGCCAGGAAAGCCCATCAGCGCCGGGTTGATCGTCTGTCGCTCGGCGCCCGCCTTGGCGGCGACCTGCGGGTAGCGGCTCGCGCCGGACTGCGCGGCGAGCGTTTGTGCCGCGCGCCGCAGATTCGCGCGCGCGCCCGTGAGCGTCGCGTTCGATACGAGCGCGCGGCCGATCATCGCGTCGAGCTTGGCCGAGCCGAAGCGGCGCCACCAGGCGTGGTCGGCGCGTCCGCCGCTCTTCAGGCGTTGCGACGCGCCGAACGCTCCCGGCGCCGAGCGGGTTTGCACCGGCTGCGCCATCGCGGTGTAACGCACGACCGAGGGCGGCGGCGGCGGTTTGAAATCTGGACCGGCGGCGCAGGCGCTCAACAGGGCGACGCTCGCCGCGAGCGCAGCCGGACGCGCCGCGCGCCCGCAAGCCGATGCACCGGGCCATGCGTTTCGCATAAAGAAACCCTATGATAGCCAATCGATCGAGTGTCCGGCGCGCTCAATATGGCCGCAGGTACCCTGGTGCCGACGATTGCTTGCGGGTGCATCGCTGATGAGTTCGCGCAAACGCTTGGTTTTGTTCGTGTTGA
>Ga0307372_10000884_pt1 | contig 52589 bp, 47 predicted proteins | sample OX1MG_FD_202533 | JGI IMG/M metagenome (GOLD analysis project Ga0307372, IMG submission 202533) | Soil microbial communities from Risofladan, Vaasa, Finland - OX-1 | ecosystem: Environmental > Terrestrial > Soil > Coastal area > Acid sulfate soil | place: Finland: Risofladan, Vaasa | collected...
GGCCCCGGTTCGTGTAGTCCTCGGGGTTTGCCGTCGCCACCACCAAGACGTCCAGTTCGAGTCGCACCAGGTGGCCGCGAATCTGCACGTCGCGCTCCTCGAGCACGTTGAGCAGGCCCACCTGAATGCGTTCGGCCAGGTCGGGCAGTTCATTGATGGCGAAGATACCCCGGTTGGACTTGGGCACGAGACCATAGGAGAGGGCGCGCGGGTCATCGAGGTAGAGGCCGCCGGCGACCTTGATGGGGTCGACTTCACCAATGAGGTCGGCCATCGAAGTGTCGGGCGAGGCAAGCTTTTCCGCGAAGCGCTGGGAGCGATGAACCCAGGCAATGGGCGTGTCGTCACCGCGCTCGCGAACGAGATCGATGCCGTGGGCCGAGATCGGCGCGTACGGGTCGTCGCGCACGTCGCTCCCCGCCACGATCGGCATCCACTCGTCGAGCAACTCAACCAATGAGCGGATCATGCGCGTCTTGGCCTGACCCCTTTCGCCGAGCAGAATAATGTCGTGACCGGCCAACAAAGCGGTCTCCAACTGGGGCAAGACCGTGTCCTCGAAGCCCAGAACGACCGACGTAACGGCGCGACCCTCGGCCAGACGCACCTCGAGGTTACGGCGCAATTCGTCGCGTACCGATATCGACTCATAGCCAGACGCGCGTAGCGCGCCGAGCGTGGTGGGGAGGTTCGTGGGCGTAATCGGGGTGCTCATATCAGCACACTAGGGGTTCGTCCGTGTCAATCTCACCTCACCCGGCGTCACCTGCTTGGACTAATCCTCCGTTGGCGTACGCTCAGAGAATGACGCTGATGGCAAAGATTTTGGTCGTGTCAGACTCGGTCGCCGCCGGAGGTCGAGTCGACGCTTCGGGGCCACTCCTCAAGGCGCGATTGATCGATTCGGGTTTTGAGGTCGTCGACCTTCGAGTCGTCCCCGACGGTCACGTCTCGGTCGCCCAGGCCCTGGGTGACCTCGCTCGCGAGTTCGCGGGACTCATCGTCACGACCGGCGGCACGGGCTTCGCGCCTCGCGACGTCACTCCTGAAGCGACGCTTTCCGTGCTCGAGCGCGAGGCGCCAGGCTTTGGCGAGCTGATGCGCGCGGCGCACCCCTTTGGCGCGCTGTCGCGAGGTCGATCGGGAACCATTGGCACTTCCCTCGTCGTCAACACCCCGGGCTCTCCGAAGGGTGCGGTTGAAAGCCTCGATGCCGTACTCGCGTTGGTTCCCCACGCCCTCGAACTTCTCAACGGCGATCCCTCTGATCACCCGCCCGAGATGGGCGGCACGACCGCGACTTCGTCGTAGGGACCTACCGCGGTTTCCAGCGTGGTCTCTTCAGCGTTCAGCCATATTTGGCTGACCGTCAAGACGCGCTCAAAGTCAGGGCCGTAACGCTCGACGCAGCGAACGAGCAGTTCGCCCAAGGTGGCCGCGGAGAGTTCGTCGCGGTTGCGTCCGGCCGCCTCTCGAGCCGGGCCGAGGAATAACAGTTTCGTCACGAGTTCATCTCTCGCACACGAATCTCATCGAGCAGTACGACGTCCACGCTCTCGCCGGCCGCGGCCCCCGCTCCGTCGGGAAGCAAGGCCAAGGCATTCGCGCCAGCGATTCCTTTCAGCAGGTGTGAGCCTTGGCGCGCGACACGCTCGATTCGCAGCCTCGCGTCGCCATCGACGCAGACCTCGACGTGCACCACGTGCAACTTGCCGTCACTTGAACGCGCCATGGGCTCGTCGAGCACCGCGCGAAAACGCGGTCGATCGACGTCGCGATGTCCCGCGAGGCGGCGCAACGCTGGACGTACGAAAAGCTCGAAGCTGACTCGCGTCGAGACGGGATTGCCGGGAAGACCGAAGAGTGGCGTGGCACGAGGGCCGACCACGCCCAAGGCGAAGGGCTTGCCTGGACGGATCGCCACTTGCATCCAGCGCGCCCTGGGTCCCCCAAGCGCGAGTATCGCCGACTTGACGTGGTCGACGTCTCCCACGCTGACGCCGCCCGTTGAAATCACCGCGTCACAGGTCTGCGTCGCCGCCTCCAACAGCGCGAGCGTGGCGTCGTAGTCATCGAGCGCGACACCGAGGTCGACGACGTCGAAGCCCGACGCCTGCAGCATGCCCGTCAAAAGCGGTCGATTGGAGTCTCGGATTTCGCCGGGCCCAAGTTCCACGTTTGGTTCCGCCAACTCGTCGCCCGTGGACAGAACGCCGACCCGTGGCCGCGGATAGACCAGGAGAGAGTCGCGGCCCTGCGAAGCGACGACGCCGAGAAGTGGTGGATTCATCACGTCGCCCTGGGCCACCAGCAGATCACCGACGGCGATGTCCTCGCCAGGCTGACGCACACAGTCCCCCGTCGCTATCACCGAACTCACCACGATCTCGCCGCTCGAATCGTCCACGTGAATGTCTTCGATCCTGCACACGCAGTCCGCGCCGTCGGGCAGGGCCGCGCCCGTCATGATTCGCACCGCCTCGCCCTGGCTCACCCGCGACGCGGGGGCGTTTCCCGCGAGCGTCGTGGCGACCACGCGCAGGCGTGTTGGGGGACTCAGCGTGTCAAGAGAACGCATCGCGAAACCATCCATCGCCGAATTCGCAAAACCGGGTACCGCCTCATGAGCGACGATATCTTCGGCCGCCACTGAACCAAGAGCGTCGTTGATTCGTCGTGTCTGCGGGCGCAGCGTTTCGATTGAACTCAGTACGAAGGAGTGCGCTTCCTCAAAGGGAATCATCGCGTTAGACCAACGTCGGCTTCGTGGTGGATGGATTCAGACCTCGCGCGCATGCACAATCTCCTGCACGGTGTCGCTCCACTGCGATCCACCCTCCCAGATTTCGTGCTTCCACATAGGCACGCTGCGCTTTACCGCGTCGATGCAGAATCGCGCGGCGTCGAAGGCGGCCTCGCGGTGCGGAGCCGAGACCACCACGACGACGGCGGACTCCAAGAGCTCGACTCGTCCCACGCGATGGTGCACCGCGACCGCACCTATCTCAGGCCATCGCCGGCGGGCTTCGTCAACCACCAAAGCCATCCGAGCTTCGGCGAGGCCGTCGTCGGTCTCGTATTCGAGCGCCACGATGTCGTGACCCGTCGTTGACGTCGATCGTGCCGTGCCGGAGAACGCGACCACGGCACCACAGTCCGGGCGACGGGCCCACGCGTCGAGGGCGTCAACGGAGAGCGCTTGGGCCGAAATGGCCACCCAGTCGTGTGGTTGCGCCGACGTCACGGTGTCACCCTACTTTCGGACTATTTCGTGACGAATCGCGGCGAAACCTGGCGCTTCCAACGTCACACTGGGCGCACGAGGGCTTAACCACCGCAGATGGATGACTTTTCGCCTAATATCACCGCAGATGCAGCAAATCTTGGGTCTAGTCCCATGAAGCGATGGACGGGGCCGTTATGAAACCATTGGCGAAGGAATGGGCTTTCGCGCAGCGACGCTCGCTCCGGCCAGCGACGAGGGCATTGATCGTGTCGGTGGCGGCCCTTTTATGTCTCGGCACCGTAAACACGACTGCTCAGGCGACGACGCGCGGAGCGGGACCCGTCGACGTCTTGTACGCCGGGTCGCTCTTCGAAGTCATGCAGCGTCACCTCGCGCCGGCCTTTCACCTCGCGACCGGATACAGCGTCGAGGGCATATCAAATGGGTCGTCGGCACTGGCGAGCGAGATCAAAGGCGGCACTGAGGTTGGCGACGTCTTTTTAAGCGCTTCGCCCAGCGCCGACCAAGCGCTGCAGGGCGTCGCGAACGGCCAGTGGGTCACGACGTTCTCAACGTTCGCGACGTCGCCGCTCGAACTCGCGTACAACCCTCGCTCGCGCTTCGCGAGCGACCTGCGCTCACGGCCTTGGTACAACGTCGTGACGCGACCTTCTTTCATCCTCGGTCGCACCGACCCCGCATCGGATCCCAAAGGAGTCCTGGCCGTTGAGGCGCTCAGATCAACGGCTCAGCGGCGCCACCGGCCCGGCCTCCTGAAGCTCGCGACCTCGAAAGCCAACGTCTTTGAAGAGACGGCGATGATCGGCGAACTCGAGGCCGGTCAGCTTGACGCCGGCTTCTTCTACGCCGTTGAGGCCAAGGCCGCCAAACTGCCCACCGTTCCTCTCACGGGAGTGAACCTCGGCGCAAAATACACTGCGGCCGTTTTACGTCACGCGCCGCACGGCGCCGCGGCTCACGCCTTCGTCGCGTTTCTCGAGAGCCGAGTCGGAAAGAAGATTTTGGCCGCCAACGGCCTCTCGCCGCTCCCGACGGTGCGAGCCGCACCTTAAGCCCGTGACCACTCGAGTGCGCTTCGCACCTCTGGCCCTGCTGGGTGGTCTCATCGTGCTCTATCTCGCCGTACCGGTCGCACTGTTTCTGGTCCGATTGATCGACTCGCCTTCGCGCGGCTTTCACCAACCAGGACTTTACGAATCGCTCGGCGTTTCACTCGCGGGCGCCACGATCGCGCTGGGAGTCGTGAGCGTGCTGGGCGTGCCACTCGCGTACGTGTTGGCTCGCTCGACCGGACGCCTCGGCGCGGCCGTGGGGGTGATCGTGCAGCTACCCCTCGCACTCCCTCCGCTGATGAGCGGCATTATCCTTATCTATCTCGTAGGACCGTACACGTTCATCGGACGACTGTTCCACGGCCACCTCACGAACTCTTTGACGGGCGTCGTCTTAGCGATGTCCTTCGTCAGCGCACCCTTTTTAATCGTCGCCGCCCGCGCGTCGTTCGCCTCCCTCGAACCAGGTCTCTTTGACGTCGCCTCCACACTCGGCCATGGAGAACTGTCGCAGTTCACGCGCGTCGCCCTGCCGGGCGCGAGCGGCGGCGTGCGCGCCGGCATGGTGCTCGCGTGGCTGCGCGCTTTCGGGGAATACGGAGCCGTCATCGTGCTCGCCTACAACCCGGCGACGCTGCCCATCGACGCCTACAACCAGTTCGGCGCCGTCGGGCTTTCCTCGACGCTCGCGCCCACGGCCCTCGCCCTCGGCGTCGCGCTCGTCGTCGTCGCGCTGAGCCGAATTCCGCTGGCCCGATTTCGACTCCGCGCCCTTTCACACGCCCCCGCTGTCGCGCCGTCAAAAGTCAACGTGGGCGTGCCGCGTTTTGCGGTGAACCAAGAGCGCGGCTCGTTCCGCCTACGCCTGAGCTACGAGGGAGAGGCTCGACACCTCGCGGTGCTCGGAACGTCAGGGGCTGGCAAATCCATGCTCTTGCGCTGTCTCGCGGGAATCGAGGGTCCCTCGACCAACACCGTGCAGTTTCGTGGCTCCTCATTGGCGCCGCGGGTGGGCTACGTCGCCCAAGGGTTCGGCCTCTTTCCTCACTTGAACGTTCACGGCCAACTCCTCTTTGCGCGTGGGGCGACGCCGGGACTCGCGAGCTACTGGATCGAACGAATGGGCCTCGAGGGACTGGAACAGCGCCGACCCCACGAACTCTCCGGCGGCCAGCGTCAACGCGTGGCGCTCGCTCAAGCACTATGTCATTCCCCCGAAGTCCTCCTCCTGGACGAGCCGCTTTCCGCGCTCGACGTGCCGGTACGCCTCGAGTTACGCCGCGAGTTACGCCGACTCCAGCGTGAAACGGGCATCGCCACCGTGCTGGTCACCCACGACCCCGAAGAAGCGGCAGCGCTCGCCAACGACGTCATCGTCATCGACGCGGGCCGGGCCCTCCAGAAAGGATCGAGCCGCGCGCTGACGGCGCGCCCAACGTCGCGCCAGATTGCTCGACTGGTGGGGGTCGCGAACGTTCACCACGCGACGGTCGTCGCCGCCGGCATCCTTGACGTAGCGGGTCAGCGCGTTGACGTTTCGAACGATTCAATCGAACCAGGCACGTCGGTACTCTGGTCGATACGTCCAGACCTGATTCGTGTCGGCTCGAACGACGCCGTGGCGTCGCGCGATGAAACATCCCTACGCGCAACAGTCGTCGACTACGTCGACCTCGGGACGGCCTTCGAAGTCTTCGTCATGGTACCGAGCGATCTTGAGTTCGTGATCCGCTTGGACGAACCCATCGACGTCGCTATCGGCGACGAGTGCCTCATCTTTTTCGCCCGCTCGGCGATTTCGTGCTGGCGAGTCGACATCGACGTCCTGGAGGCCGTCGTCGAAAAGGAAACACCGCGACGTTAGAACTGTGTGGGAATCTCGACCCCGACGTTGGTGGCCTTCACGACAGCGTCCACGACGACGCCCGGGGCCAGTTGCAACTCATCCGCCGCCTCGCGAGTGATGAGCGAGACGAATCGGTGCGGGCCTGATTGAATCTCCACTTGGGCAACGACCGCGTCTCGAATGACGTTCGTCACGATGCCGACGAATCGATTTCGCGCGGACTGAGCGCGAGGCTGACTGCGCTTCGGGTCTCCCGCCAGCGAGGTGGCGAGCGCGGCGAGTGCCTCACCGTCGAAGTAGCGACGATCGTCGGGTCCCAGGGTCGAGGCGACGCGCCCTGATACTGACCACCGGCGCAACGTGTCAACGCTGACGCCGAGTAACTGCGCGGCCTGTCCGATGCGGTATTGCGTCACGCCGAAAGACTACGGGGTGGCCACCGCACACGGCGAACCGCGCGCCTAACCGCCGATCATCGACATGGAGCGCACGGGGCGAAGGAACGAGGGGTCGTTGATGGCGTGGCCGGGGTACTTGGCCCACACGGCGTCGCGGAAAAGTTGGGCGATCGCCCCGCGATCGCCCGCGCGCACCGCGTCACGGACGGTGAGCTCGTCGTCAGAAAAGAGACAGTTTCGAATATCCCCATCGGCCGTGAGTCGCAGGCGATTGCACGTACCGCAAAAAGGTTGGGTGACCGAGGAGATCAGCCCGATTTCGCCGCGACCGTCGGCGAAGCGAAATCGCTCTGCTGGCGCGACGTCGCCTTCGCGCGCAAGCGCCTCGAGGGGCCAACGCGCGGAGATGCGCTCGAAGATTTCGCGTCCCGAGACGAGTTGCCCTCGATCCCACGCACCTTGCGCGTCGAGGGGCATCACCTCAATGAAGCGCACTACCCTTCCCGTCTGGCGAGCGAAGTCGGCGAAGTCCTCCACTTCGTCGTCATTGACGCCTCGCACCAGCACCACGTTGATTTTGAGCGGTGCCAGCCCCACCGACTCCGCGACGTCCATGGCGTGAAGCACCGTGCGCAGGTCTCCACGTCGCCGGATCGACTCAAAACGCTCTGCGCGCAACGAGTCACAGCTGATGTTCACCCGCGCGAGCCCGGCGTCGTGGAGGGCGCGAGCGACGGGCGCGAGTCGCATGGCGTTCGTGGTCATCGCCAAGTCCTGAAAGCCGAGCGCGCTCAGGCGTGCCACGAGATCGACCAAACCGTGACGCACGAGGGGCTCGCCTCCGGTGAGGCGGATAGAGGTGACGCCCAATTCCTTCGCGACGCTCGCGACCTCAACAATCTCATCGAAGCTGAGGAGCGCGTCACGCGGCAGGAATTGCATTCCCGTAAGCGGCATGCAGTAGACGCAGCGCAGATTGCATCGATCGGTCACCGAGACGCGCAGGTCGTCGTGCACTCGGCCGTAGCGATCGACCAATGGTCCCGAGCGAGGTGCGTCGCTCAGCGTCTTGACGGGGACCGACTTTTCGTCGTGGGCCCGCACCGACAAGCTAACCGGGACGCGACGCGACGCGGGCATATTTGGCGCCGTCGTCGTCGTGCTCGCAGTCTTGTCCGTGTCAAACAAGCGACCCCGTCCTCCTCCGTGTCGATCTAGACGAGAACGTCAGATCATCAGCGCGTTGTGGTCGCGAGGAGGGCCCTCGCGGTTCGAGATTACCAGTCGCCTCGCCACGCTGGCCGACGCGCCGCTCTCTCTTCGATGTGTGGCGTTAGCATTCAGTCCAGAGCCCAATAATTCTCACGTCGATACCTCGGCGCGGAGCGGAACCAAGGACGTCGCCATGGTGAAAAAGTCGTTCACGCACGTTGATCGCGTTGGCAAGGTTCGCATGGTGGACGTTTCGAAGAAGCGCCCTACGCGACGAAGCGCCGATGCGAGTTGCGTCGTACTCACCACTGGCGACCTGAATTCTCTAGCGCACGATTGGCAAGGAATGGAGCCATTGCACGCCGCGCGCATCGCGGGCATCCAGGCCGCCAAGCAGACTTCGACGCTGATCCCCCTGTGTCACCCTCTCAATCTCGACGACGTCCACGTCGAGATCTTGCCCCATGATCGCGGTCTCAGCGTGACGGCGAGTGTGGTCACGATTCACCACACGGGCGTGGAGATGGAGGCGCTGACGGCGTGCACCATCGCCGCCCTGAGTCTGCTCAACGCGCTTCTCGAGATCGACCCCGACGCGTCGGTTCAAGACGTGGCACTCATGCGAAAGAGCGGCGGTCGTTCGGGCGACTGGGGACGCCTCGTCTCCCCGGGTACGTGACGGTCCTCAAGGCCGACCCGTCTCGCTCAACTCCGCGGCGTCGCGCCCGTGCACGCACGCGCGACTCGACGGGCCACTCCCCTCGAACGAATCCTCGTGACAGCTTCTTTCCTAAACGTCGAGAGGCGCACGCGTGAGCGAGCCCCATTCTTCTCGGCGAGCGGCGAGCATCGGAGCTGCTGAAGGCGCAAACCGGCGACTTCCCGTGGGACGGCGCGTTTTTCTCGGCGTCACGGCGCTCGGGGCGCTCGGTGTCCTCGTGGGAGGAAGCGTCCAAAACTTCGCAAGCGACACGCTCGGCACTGGCCTGGGCGGACTGCTGCCTTTCGGGAACCGCTTTCGCTACTACACCGTCACCGGCACGTATCCCAAAATCTCTAAAAAGCGCTACCGCCTCGAAGTGACGGGCCTCGTCGATCGGCCGAAGACCTTCACCCTCGACGAACTCAGGGCACTCCCCTCGGTCTCGTTCACCAAGACGTTTCAGTGCGTCACTGGCTGGAAGGTGCCCGACGTTGCCTGGCGCGGGGTGCGGCTCTCGGACGTGCTGAAGGAGGTGGGGGTCCAGCTCGGCGCCGTCGCGTTGACCTTCGAGTCCTACGACGGACTCGACACCGAGAGTCTGAGTGTCGAACAGGCCCACCTGAGCGACGTCCTCGTGGCCTACGAGATGCTCGGCGCGCCGGTCACGCGGGCCCACGGAGGTCCCGTACGCTTGTACGTCGCGCCGATGTTCGGCTACAAGTCGCTCAAGTGGTTGTCCGCGATTCGCGTCGTCGACCAAGTCCAGCCCGGCTTCTGGGAGCAAAACGGCTACCCCGTGAACGGGTGGCTCGACGGAACAACCGCAGCGAAGAATCCGAACCCGGAGTTGACCTGAGGTGAGCGTGGCGTCGGCGCTGAGCACCAAGCCCGAACGGGTCGTTCGTTTTAGTGTCATCCAGCGCTTGACCCATTGGTGCGTCGCCATTCTTTTTGGCGTTTTGATGTTCACCGCCGTGCCGCTCTACTTTGGATCCTTTTTTGGCGTGGTCTTCGAGCGTCACGTCATTGCCCAGATTCACCTCTGGTGCGGACTCGTGTTGCCGATTCCGGTGATCGCTTCGCTGCTCGGACCTTGGGGCGCTCCGATGCGCCGCGACCTGCGGCGGGTGAACTACTGGACGCGCGCTGAACTTCGTTGGATCAAGTACGTCGGACGACGTGCGCTCGAGACCGACAAATACAACCCCGGCCAAAAGCTCAACACGATATTCACGGGATCGTCAATCCTGGTGATGTTGGCCACGGGTGCGCTGCTGCAGTGGTTTCGACTCTTTCCGGTGTCGTGGCGCGAAGGCGCGACCTCGGTCCACGACGCGTTCGCGTACGCACTCTTCGCCGTGATTGGCGGCCACGTCGCGCTCGCGCTCACGCACCGCGACGCCCTACGTTCGATGTTCAGCGGAACAGTGTCGATGAAGTGGGCGCGGTCTCACACCCCCGGCTGGGCTCGCGAAGAGGGTCTCGACGGCGTCGAAAACTCGTAAGCCGACTCATCCACCCGCCATAGCGCCGACCACGATGAAGGGCACCTTCCGCGAGAGCACGTCACCGGGCAGCGGTGCGTCAGGCTCTTCGTGTGAGTGGTCCTCTTCATCGATGAAGTACCGAACGAACGGGCGTCGCCGGCCGGTGGCCGGGTCACGAATGGTCCCGCGCAAGGCCGGGTACGCCGCCTCGAGCGCGTCGACTATCGCGTTCGACGTCACGGGCTCGGCGACCTCGACCTCGACCTCGCCTCGAACGCCCGCCAACGTCTTTAGGTGTGCGGGTAGCAGTACGCGAATCATGCCAGGTTCTGCACCTCGACCGAAAGCACCGGGGGCAAATCGCGAACGATCGGTGCCCAGGTGTCACCCGCGTCCGCCGAGGCGTACACCTGGCCACCGGTCGTGCCGAAGTAGACCCCGCACTCGTCAAGGTTGTCCACCGCCATCGCGTCGCGCAGGACGTTCACGTAACAGTTCTCTTGAGGCAGACCCTTGGTGAGTGGCTCCCACTCGTTGCCCCCACTTCGGCTCCGATAGACGCGCAGTCGACCGTCCGGCGGGAAATGCTCCGAGTCGCTCTTGATCGGCAACACGTACAGGGTTTCGGGTTCGTGGGCGTGAACGTCCATCACGAAGCCAAAGTCACTCGGCAGATTGCCGCTGATCTCGAACCAGTTCTCGCCCGCGTCATTGGAACGCATGACGTCCCAATGCTTTTGCATGAACAAGACGTCAGGGCGAGACGGATGCATCGCGACGTGATGAACGCAGTGGCCGACTTCCGCGTCACCGTCGGGAATGCCCTCGGAGTGAAGTCCCTTGTTGATGGGCTTCCACGACACGCCACCGTCGTCGCTGCGAAACGCTCCCGCCGCCGAGATGGCGACCACGATGCGTTGGGGATCGCTCGGACTCACGATGATGGTGTGCAGGCACATCCCTCCAGCTCCGGGCTGCCACGACGGGCCCGATCCTTGCTCACGCAGTCCAGAGAGTTCGTGCCAACTCTGGCCCGCGTCATTCGAGCGAAACAGCGCCGCGTCTTCGACGCCCGCGAGCACCGTGTCGGGATCGCTCAGAGAGGGCTCGAGGTGCCAAACGCGGGCGAACTCCCACGGGTGCGGCGTTCCGTCGTACCACTGGTGCGTCCCGGGGATCCCGTCGTAGGCGAACTCATTTCCCACTGGCGTCCACGTCACCCCACCGTCGTCGGAGCGCTGAATGAGTTGTCCAAACCAACTCGACGACTGCGAGGCGTAGATCCGATTGGGATCCACTGGGGAACCCTTGAGGTGGTACATCTCCCAGCCGCCAAAATGTGGACCCGCTACTTCCCACTTCTGGCGCTTCGCGTCCGCGGTCAATATGAAGGCGCCCTTGCGGGTCCCCACCAGCACTCGCACCCCACTCATGGACAACCCCCCGGAACGTGTCTCACGATCAGAGTCCACAGTAGCGGCGCCCCTCGTGGCCGTCGAGGAATATCTCGATTCGCGCGTGCGCCTCCACTCAAACGTGCAGTGAAACGACGTCGTTGACGTGGAGTCGACCGGCGCGCACGACCCTCGCGCGCACGCCGAGTATTCGATCGTGTAGCGCCGTGACGTGGCGAAGGACGTCGAGTTCGCGCCCGAGATGCTCGGGCTGGGCGCGGGTGGTCATGACGCACCTCGTGCAGCCCTTGGAGACCTCGATCTCGACGTCGCCAAGTACGAGGCGCTGGCCAACCGGCCAGGCCTTCGCCGACTCCACGTCCGCTTCGAGGACGACGTTGGGGCGAAAACGACGAACGTCCCAGTCCAAGTCCGGGCGTTCATCGTGGAGTCGACGCAGGTCGCCGGTCGAAAGTACGAGCAGCGGACTGTCGTCGACGAAGGATGATTCGACCCCCTCCCAGGACGACAGGGGCGAGTCGTCGCGTTCGAAGTCTTCGATGCCCTGGAAGGTGGCGGCGCCGAACTGTGCCGCTTCGACCAGACGCACCGGGCGTTCGAGCCAACGCCCGAGCGACTCATCGAGCGCGGGGCCCGGGTCGTAGTCGCGTCCGTCGGGCAGCGTGACGACGAGTACCTCGTTTTCGAGCCGCGCCTTCGCCTCCAGGAGGCGCCCCTCGCGCTTGGCCGAGAGAACCGTTCGCGACTCCACGTCAAAGACGCCGAACGCACGATCGCCCCGCACGCCCAATGCCTCGATGACGAATTCGTCGAACATCTCGCCTCGCATCGATTTCACCGGATAGCGAAACAGCGCACTGACGCGCGCGAACTCCGCGGCGTCGGTCGTTGGCATGAAAAGACCTTATCGACGCCTTCTGCGCCGCGAGAGGACCGACTCGACCACAATGAACTCAGCGCGCGCCCGTGGGGGTCGCACGGTTGGTCTCGGCGACGAGAGGCGTTCCCATGCGGTACGCCAAGTGGGCCGCACGCGGTGCGCGCAGAACGACGTAGTCGGCGCGTGCGCCCACGCCCAGATGACCAACGTCATCACGCCGCAGGGCCCGCGCACCGCCCCAGGTGGCCGCGCGCAAGGCTTCGTCGCAGCTCAGGCCCATCTCGCGCACCGCCAGCGCGATGACGACTCCCATGTTGGTCAGGTATGAGGTCCCCGGGTTGCAATCGCTCGCCAGGGCTATCGTGACCCCTTCGCGAACTAATCGGGCGGCGTCGGGGTACGGCGCGCGAGTGGAGAACTCCGCGCCCGGCAATAACGTGGCGACCGTGTTCGACGCCGCCAACTGGTACACGTCGTCGTCGCTCAAAAAAGCGCAGTGGTCAACGCTCGCCGCGTCGAGTTCGACCGCCAGGGCCACCCCGCCAGAGTGGCCGAGTTGGTTGCCGTGGACGCGAAGCCCGAGCCCCGCTTCGCTGGCGGCGCTGAGAATCGCGAGCGATTCGTCAACGCTGAAGGCGCCCTCCTCGCAGAACACGTCGGCCCAGCGCGCCAAGGGTGCGCAGCGATCCAACATCGCGTCGCACACGAGTGCGACGTAGTCGTCTCGGCGATGAGCGTATTCGGGAGCGAGCACGTGCGCACCGAGAAAGGTCACCTCATCGCTGAAGTTCGAGGCGACCTCTAAGAGACGCGCCTCGCCCTCCACGGTCAAGTCGTAGCCCGACTTGATCTCGACGGTCGTCACCCCGGAAGCGAAGAGCTCGGCCACACGGGCTCGGGTGAGCGACTCGAGCGCCGCGGTGCTCGCCGCGCGCGTCGCCTGCACCGTGCGCGTGACACCTCCGCCGTCGTAGCGCTCACCCGCCATCCGCGCTTCGAATTCGTCACTGCGCTCGCCGGCGAAGACGAGATGGGTGTGCGAGTCGACGAATCCCGGGATCACGGCCGCGCCGTCGAGCTCGACGGACACGTCAGCCGCGGGCGCTCGGGCGTCGGGCCCGACCCACAACACCCGCTCGTCGTCAACGACCATGGCGGCGTCGAAGATCCGCCCCATCGGGCTGTGGTCGCCGACGCTCGGATCGTTCGTCGTGAGTTCTCCGACGTGGCGAAGAACCTTCGTGGCCACCTCAACGCTCCTGCATCGGCACGCGAACGCCTCGCTCACGAGCGACCTCTTCGGCCAACTCATAACCCGCGTCGACGTGACGGATCACGCCCGTGCCGGGGTCGTTGGTGAGGACTCGTTGCAGCTTCTCTCGCGCGAGGGGAGTGCCGTCGGCGACGCAGACCTGTCCGGCGTGGATGGAGCGCCCGATGCCGACCCCGCCGCCGTGGTGGATCGAGACCCACGAGGCGCCCGAAGCCGTGTTCACGAGCGCGTTCAGCAGCGGCCAGTCCGCGATCGCGTCACTGCCGTCGAGCATCGACTCGGTTTCGCGATACGGCGACGCCACCGAACCGCTGTCGAGGTGGTCGCGTCCGATGACCAGTGGTGCCGACACCTCGCCCGAGGTCACCAGGTCGTTGAAGGCGACGCCGGCGCGGTCGCGCTCGCCGTAGCCCAACCAGCAGATCCGCGCCGGCAGACCCTGGAAGGCCACCTTGTCTTGGGCCTTGGTGATCCAGCGGCGCAGGGCGTCGTTCTCGGGGAAGAGTTCGAGCACGGCCCGGTCGGTGCGCGCGATGTCCTTCGGGTCACCCGAGAGCGCGGCCCAGCGAAACGGTCCCTTGCCCTCACAAAAGAGCGGTCGGATATAAGCGGGCACGAAACCCGGGAAGGCGAAGGCGCGATCGAAACCTCCGCTGCGCGCCTCGTCGCGAATGGAGTTGCCGTAGTCAAAGACTTCGGCGCCGGCGTCCATGAAGCCCACCATCGCCTCCACGTGACGGGCCATGGACTGACGCGCGCGGTCGGTGAACTCCTCGGGCTTCTTGTCGGCGTAGTCGTGCCAGTCGCCGAGCTCGATGCCTTCGGGCAGGTAGCTCAGCGGGTCGTGCGCCGAGGTTTGATCGGTCACGATGTCGACCTCGACGCCTCGACGAAGCAACTCGGGCACGATCGTCGCGGCGTTGGCGACCAGGCCCACGCTCAACGCGCGGCGCTCTCGCTTCGCGCTCAGCACGAGTTCGAGCGCCGTCTCGAGGTCGCTCGTCCACTCGTCGAGGTAGCGCTGCTCCACGCGACGCGCCAGGCGCGAGGGATCAACATCGAGACACAGGCAGACCCCGTCGTTCATCGTCACGGCCAGCGGCTGAGCGCCGCCCATGCCGCCGGCCCCGGCGGTCAAGGTCAGCGTGCCGGCCAGGGTGCCGTGGAAGCGCTTGTCGGCCACCGCCGCGAAGGTCTCGTACGTGCCCTGCAAGATGCCCTGGGTGCCGATGTAGATCCACGAACCGGCCGTCATCTGACCGTACATGGTGAGCCCGAGCGCCTCGAGGCGGCGAAACTCGGGCCAGTTCGCCCAGTCGCCCACGAGATTGGAGTTGGCGATCAGGACCCGAGGCGCCCATTCGTGGGTTTGAAAGACCCCGACGGGCCGACCCGACTGGACGAGCATCGTCTCGTCACCGCGCAAGGTCTGCAGCGTCCGCACCAGCGCGTCGAAGCTGCGCCAGTCGCGCGCGGCGCGTCCGGTGCCGCCGTAGACCACGAGGTCATCGGGTCGTTCGGCGACTTCCGGGTCGAGATTGTTCTGCAGCATGCGCAGCGCGCCCTCCTGGGGCCAGCCCAAAGTGCTGCGGGTGGATCCGCGCGCCGCTCGTACCGGTCGAGCACCTTCCACGACTACCTCCTCAGCCGAGCGTCACGTGACGCGCCACCAACTCCAACAGTTCGCCGCTGCGAACGGCTTCGCCGACGGCGCGTATCTCGGGCGACAGCCAACGATCGGGACCCGGTCCGCCGCTGAGCGCGTTCACGCGATCAACGACCAGCTGGCTCGCGGGCGACGCCTTGAGCGGCGCGCGCAGCGCCATCGCGCGCGAACCGGCCAGCAGCTCGATGGCGAGCACGTCAGCGACGGCCTCGACGCTACGGCGCAGTTTGCGCGCGGCGTGCCAGCCCATCGAGACGTGGTCTTCTTGCATGCCCGACGACGGGATCGAGTCGACGCTCGCCGGTGACGCGAGGCGCTTGAGTTCGCTCACCAGACCCGCCTGGGCGTACTGGGCGATCATCAGACCCGAGTCGACGCCGGGGTCGTGGGCGAGGAACGCCGACAGCCCGAAGTTGCGATCAAGGTCCAGCAGCCGATCGGTTCTTCGTTCGCTCATCGAGGCGACGTCGGCCAGCACGATCGCCACGAAATCGAGCGCGTACGCGACGGGCGCTCCGTGAAAGTTGCCGTTCGACGCGAGGGTCCCGTCGGCGAGCACGGAGGGATTGTCAATCGAGGCGCCCAGTTCGATGTCGGCCACTCGCGACGCGTAGGCGACGGTATCGCGCGCGGCCCCGTGGACTTGAGGCGCGCAGCGCAGCGAGTACGCGTCTTGGACTTGTGAAACGTCTTCGAGATGCGAAGAGACGATCGGCGAGTCCACGAGCAGCGCGGCGAGATTCGCCGCGCTCACCAACTGGCCGGGATGCGGACGAAGCCGATGGATCTCCTCGAGAAACACTCGATCGGTACCGCGCAACGCTTGAATCGAGATCGCCGCCGCGACGTCGAAGAGTTGGAGCATTCCCGTGACGTCATCGAGCGCCAAGATCAACTGGCCGAGCATCCCGTCAGTGCCGTTGATGAGCGCCAGTCCTTCTTTTTCCGCGAGCACGACCGGGGCAAGGCCCGCCGCCGTCAGAGCCTCGAGGGCGCCCCGGCGAACGCCGGCGACGTCACGGACTTCGCCCTCGCCCATCAGCGCCAGTGCCACGTGGGCCAAGGGCGCGAGGTCCCCCGAACAGCCGAGCGATCCGAATTCATGCACGACGGGCGTGATCCCCGCGTTCAACAGGTCGGCGTACGCCTGGGCGGTGGAGGGTCGCACGCCCGAGACACCGCTGCAGAGATTGGTCAATCGAGAGACCATCATCGCGCGCACCACTTCGGTCTCCACCTCGGCTCCCACGCCCGCCGCGTGCGAGCGAATCAGCGATCGCTGCAGGTCGCGGCGCTGGTCGGGTGAGATGAAGGTCGTGGCCAAGGCGCCAAATCCCGTCGAGAGCCCGTACACCGGCGTGCCGCTGGCCACCATCGCGTCGATCGCCTCGCGCTGGCGGGCCAAACGACGAAGCACCCCGGCGCTCAGCACGACCTCTTCGTATTGCCTCGCGATGGCCACCAACTCGCGGCGCGTCAGCGACTCCTCCTCGATCGTGATCGTCACGACGCGCGCTCCGCCACGCCGGCCAGCAGTTCCAGGACCACGAGGGCGGCCAGGCGCACCGTCGTCTCATTCACGTCACGCTCGACGTCTATTTCCGTGAGGTCCACGGCCACGACCCGTGGATCGCGGGCGATCTCGCGCGCGAAACGGCGAAGCTCGTCGGCCGAGAGACCCCCCGGTGCCGCCGCCGGACAGGCGGGCGCGGCGGCTCGGTCGACGACGTCGAGATCGAGGTCGACGTAGACGCGTCGCCCATGCGCTCCCGCCAGCGTCAGTGCTTGGCGAGCCAGTGACTCGGGCGTTTCGTCGTAGAAGGCCCGACGCGGGATCGAGGTCAGTCCCTGCGACAGGGCGCGGCGCGCGTAGGCGGGCGAGTTCGAGAACTCGCCGAGACCCACCTGAACGACGCAGGCGGGGTCGAGTCCCGCGTCGAGAAGTTGTCGAACCGGCGATCCATTCGAACGACCATCACGCAGGTCAAGGTGCGCGTCCAGGGTCACCAGGCCAAAGTTCGAGATCGCGTCGCGAGCGAGCGCGACCAGCGCCAGCCACGTCGCGGCGTTGTCGCCGCCGAGCACGATCAACAAGTCGTCGTCGACGCTGGCGAGCATCTCGGCCAGGCGTTGGTGCCCGTCATGCTCATCGGGCGAGGCGACGTCGCCGAGGTCGCGCACGCTCACGAACTCCCCCAGATCACTTCGCTGGGCCACGGACCACGTCGAATAGCGCTCGAGAGCGTCGCGAATCGCGGCGGGCGAGGAGAGCGCGGAGCGCGGCGTCAACGACGTGGCGTACGTCGACACGCCGATGAGTGCGACGGATCGTTCACGGGCGGGGGCGTTGAGCAGTGTCGACGCGGCGGGCCAGAGGGGGTCGTGCGACGTTGCCACGGGCCCATGTTAGGCACGGCCCCGCGGCGGCCCTCAGGGCGAAGTCGTGCGCAACGCGCCCGGGCTCGCGGTGCGCCTCATCCGAGGCACCCCCGGCCGACCAGGCGCAGCGGCTGAGGCTGCACGCCCGCCACGGGACGCACACCCGGCGACGCCCAATCGCAGTTCCAACGGCCCGGTTCGGCGAGCGCCACGAAGAAGTCGCGCTCCCATCCCGAGGAGAAGACGCTCGAGCTGTGCTCTTGTCCTGGGAGTTGCATGGCGAACGACGCGCTTTGGTGCAGGGGCGTCGCCGAGGCGCCGAGGATCGGCCAGTAAGGATTGATGTCGAGTTGCATCGCGCTCACCGCGCCGGCGCTGATGAGCGCACGCGCCAGGGTGGGCGCGAGAACGCCCGTCATCGTGGCGACGTAGATCAAGTTGCCCTGCGCGTCGACGCCCAGACCCGTGCGAGCGGTGAGGGGATTTTCGTTGATGGGATCGCCCCAAAAACGCCAGTTCGACGTGAGGGCCGAGCTCGTCAGTCGGCCGTTTTGCACCAACGGAGCCAAGTTCTGTCGTAGCGCGATGGCACCAAATCCGGGCGTGGGAAAGTTCCGCGCGCCCCAAACGCCCATCTCCCAGTGTCCGAGTCGATTGAGCGCGATGGTCATATAGCCGCGCAACATGGGCTCGAGGACGACGTGATCGACCACGGCGCCGCCGGCCTTGGCCACCTGTTTAAAGGCGCCGTTAAACGCGGCCACGACCCCCGCAGGACCTTCGTTCGCCCAGTCGATCGAGGGACCCGCGTCGATCGGGGCGAGGCGCCAGGCGTTCGGATCGCCGGCGCCAACGTGCCAGCGCAGCAACGTCGTGCGCGCGCGAAGACGAAGCGCGCGAAAGACGACGTTACCGACCTTGACGTTGCGGTCCTCGACCATGACCCCGCGGCGAGATTGGCTCAAGACCGTCCAGTACGGCTGGGGACGTTCCGGGCGAATCGTGGTCGCCCCACGCAGCGTGGTGCTCGAGGTCCCCGACGTGCTCGTCGGCGCCACCACGTACCACGTGCCGACCACGAGAACCGCGGCGGCAACGGCCAGCTCGAGCAGGCGCCTTCCAAGGCGGAGGCGATTCACGCGACGGTGCTATCGCTCGACGATGCGCACGCCCGGGTCGTCGGTCTCAGTTTCGGTGGCGGTGATGAAGGTCGGCACCTCAGTAGGCATGAGTTCGTGGGAATGGTCATCGACGTACACCGGCGCGGGCGTCGCGACGTACTCACCTTGGTCGGTGCGCGTGACGACGTTCGCGGTCTTGCGCTTGCCGGCACCTTTCGTATCGTGCATCTCTTTACAGATCTTGTACGTGAGTGGATACGTGACGAGCGGCACGACGATGGTCAGCACTCGCATCGCCCACAGCACCGTCTCCAAGGAAACGTGGAAGAAGTTGGCCATGACGTCGGTGGAACTGGCGATGAAGAGAATGGCGAGCAGCGAGAAGATCGAGGCCCCCGCCGCGGTGCGCTTGGGCCGATCGGTCGGTCGGTCCAAGAGATTGTGCATCGCGTGATCGCCGGTGAACTTTCGCTCGAGGGCGGGCCAGAGAAAGACCAGATTGAAGATCAGACCCGGCAAGATCACGGCCGGGACCGTCACCTCGAAGGGGATCGTATGACCGAAGCTGTGGAACGACCACGCCGGCCAGATACGAAGTGCGCCGTCTAAGAAGCCCATGTACCAGTCGGGCTGCACGGCGTAGGAGATGCGCGCCGCGTCGTAGGGACCGAACTGCCAGATCGGGTTGATCTGAGCGAACGCGCTCAGCAACGCCGTGAAGCCAGTGACGATGAAGAGAAAACCCGTGGTCTTGGCCATGAAGACCGGGAACATGGGTGCCCCGACCACGTTCTTCTCGGTTCGCCCCTCGCCCGGGAACTGCGTGTGCTTTTGACGAACGAGCAGCACCATGTGCACGGTGACCAAGGTGACGATGATGGCCGGCACGATCAAGACGTGCAGGATGAAGAATCTGGGGATGATCGCGGTGCCGGGGAAATTGCCGCCGAAGACCCAAAAGGCGAGGTAGGTGCCCACGAGCGGCACCGAAAGGATAATCGAGTACGCGATGCGAATACCGGTACCCGACACGAGGTCGTCGGGCAGCGAGTAACCCAAGAAGCCATTCACGATCGCCAAGATGAGCAGCGTCGCGCCGATCGTCCAGTTGAGTTCGCGCGGCTTACGAAAGGCGCCCGTGAAGAACACTCGCGCCATGTGCACGACGATCGCACCCACGAAGATGTCACAGGCCCAGTGGTGCATCTGACGCATCAAGAGCCCGGCGCGGACCTTAAAGGAGAGGTCCACCGTGGAGGCGAAGGCCTGCGTGACCTTCTGGCCCACCAGCGGCGCGTAGCTGCCGTGGTACGTGACGATCGCGGAGCTTGGTATGTAATAGAGCGTCAGGTAGACGCCCGTCGCGAGCAGGATGACGAACGAGTACAAGGCGATCTCACCCAACATGAAGGACCAGTGATCCGGGAAGATCTTGTCGAGGAACGTGCGCCCGCCCTTGGCGACGCCTATGCGGTCGTCGATCTCGCCCAGCGTCTGGCCCAACTTGCCGTAGGGTCCGTAACTCTTCTTCTTCGCGCGTCGCGTCGTGGCCAAGTTGCTCATGGGTGCTCCCAGAATCCAGGTCCCACGGGCTGGTCGTAACCACGTTGGGAACGCACGTAGCCGCTGGCATCGATGTAGAGGGGCAGCTGCGGCAGCGGTCGAGGGGCGGGACCGAACTTCGGGATCGCTCCGTTGGTCACGTCGAACATCGACTGGTGGCACGGGCACACCAGCATCTCGAGTTGCTGTTCGTAGAGTCCCACGGGGCAGCCCAAGTGCGTGCAGAGCTTGGAGTAAGCGACGTAACCCTTCGGAGCCCAGTTCTCGCGGCCCTTTTGCGTCACGAAATTCTCATTCGAAAGGCGGATCAAAATGGTTTGGTCCACGGCCTGACCGCGATCGGTGTTCTCGGTCCCCTCGGGAAAGACAGTCACGATGGAACCGATCGTGAGGTCATCGACGTGTATCCGTCGACCGGTCTGATCGACGGCGAAGGTTCCCTTGTGCCAGTCGGTGTGAAAGAGCGTGCCCTTGGGCAGTGGCCCGAGGCTGCGCAACAACGGGAACATCGCCACGATGCTAAAGACGCCGAGTCCTCCGCCCAAGAGGCCGCCGAGCATCTTGCGGCGCTTCATGACGCCGCCGCCGCGTTCGATGATCGCCGCGGCGAAGGCGTCGCGATCTTCTTGAGAGTTGGCGAGCGTGTGGCGCTCTTCAACGAAGGGGCCGCGCGGCATCAAGTACTTGCCCCAGGCAACGAGGCCAAACCCAATGAAGCTCAGTCCGCCGCCCATCGTCGCGCCGAGGATCCACGGCTTCGCGTTGACCCAGAAACTGTAGCCAAAGAGGGCCGTCAGCACCAGGCCCAGGGCCAGCGACACAGCGATCACGCGCTCGACGGTCTCGGGATGGTGCGCCGCGGGCTGGAGGTGCGGGTCGTCTTCGCTGAGACCGTTGAGCGTCACGGGCGTGCGCTGTTCGTGCGTGTCGCTCATTGGCGCTCTCCTACCCAGTAGCCCACCAGCGCCAAGAGACCCACGCCGAGAGCGAGTCCGACGAATCCTTCAGCGACCGGACCCAGTCCCCCGAGGCCAAAGCCGCCGGGGTTGTTCGGGTGCTGAATCTCCGTCGTGACGTACTTCACGATGTCGTTGACCTGCCAGTCGCTCAAGTTGCCGGTGAAACGCGGCATGTTGCCAGGGCCCGTGCGAATGGCTTCGGCCACTTGGACGGCGGGGATGTTGCGCAGCGACGGCGCGAACGTGCTTTGGGCCAAGGCGTCACCGTCACCCTCGATGGTGTGACAGGCCGCGCAGTTCAGCGCGAAGAGCGCGGCGCCTTCGGCGACGTTGGCCTTCTTGAGGTGCGGGTCCGGAATGTAGGGATAGGCCGTGGGGTCAAGGGACGTCACCCACGCCGCGATGGCGAGTGCCTGGTTGTGGGTGAGGCGAGGGAACCGACGCGGAGCCTGCACGGAGCGCGGGTCGGCCGCGGGCATGCGCCCCGACTCGATCCAGAAGTCGATCGTCGCCGGTCCCAAGCCCACGAGGTTTGGGTACGCGCCACTCGTTCCGTTCGCGGGCACACCGTTGGCCTCGTTGCCGTGGCACGACGAACAGTTTTGTTGAAACAGCGCTTCGCCGAGCTGGACCAGCTTCGGCGAAGGTGCGCTGTAGGTAATCGCGCTGTTGCCGTAACTGATGATCGCGCCAGTGCTCGCACTCTTCGTCACGCTGTCCGAGTTCGGCGTGCCCGCGTTCTTGCGCGAGGTCTGATACAGCGGCTGTTGGTTCGGATTATTAGACGCGTGGGCGCCGGTGGTGAAGAGCACCAGCGGTCCCATCACGACCACGGCGAGTAACGCCAGGGACGACAGGCGCTGGAGGGGGTGGGGGGAGGTTCGCATTACTTGAGGAGAAACAGTGCTGAATAGAGTCCGATCCATACGACGTCGACGAAGTGCCAGTAGTAGCTCACACCCTGGAAGGTCGAGAGCTCACCGGGGTCACCTTCACGCCCGCGCATACGAAAGAGGAGAAAGGCCATCGCGACCAGACCGAGGAACACGTGCAGTCCGTGCAGACCCGTCGTGATGAAAAAGACGGACCCGTAAGAGTTGGTGTACCAACGTGTTTCGATGTGCGTCCACTCGTAGGCCTGATTCATGATGAAGACCGCGCCCATGATCATCGTGATGATCACCCATCGACGCGCCTCCGCGCGTCGGCGATGCTCGATGAGCCACACGGCCCACTGCATCGTGAACGACGAGGCCACCAAGACGATCGTAAAGACGCCCGCTTGAAGGACGTCGAGGTGCGTCCCCTTCGGCGGCCACGACGCGAGGTGGGCACGGATGGTAAATAGGGCGGCGAAGAGACCCGAGAAGAACATCAGCTCAGAACCGAGCCAAATCATCACGCCGATCGCCAACATCGGCGGCCGATCGTGCACGATCTTCTCTTGCTTCGCCAGGCTGTTAAGGGGGACTGCCTGACTCACGACTACCTTTTTAGCGGATTCTCAGAGGGCCCCGGGACCGGCGAGGTGCGCGAATTCCACTTCGAGGGTCATCGGAAGCGCTCGACAGGCCACGATCGCGAGTCGCCTCGTCGGTCGCGTCAACGCGACGTACAGCGTTCGAAGGCCCCGCGGCGTCATCTCCCCCGCGCGCGTCGCGCCGCGTTCACCAATCTGACCAGGCTCGACGACAACGACCGCGTCAAACTCGAGTCCGTTGGCACCTTCGGCGGCGAGCACCACGAGGTCGGCACTGAGCCCCTTGGACTCGAAATCTCTCGGGTCGACCGCGTCGAGGCCACCCTCATGAAGAATTCTCAACGTCGCTTCGCGACTGGCCTCGCTCACGATCACGGCGACGCGTCCCGGAGTGACCGCCGCGATCTCACGACGCGTGGCCGCGACCAGTGTCGACGCGAAATGCTCACCCGAAACCGACTCGATGATGGGTCGTGCACCGGCGCGCCGGACGGGCCGCGGTGGGGTCAAATCGGGTGCCGCCACCGCGAGAGTGGGGGCCGCGAACTCGAGAACCTCTTCAGGAGTCCGGTACGACACCGTGAGGTCGACGCGAGTGGGCGCGCGTCGCGGCTTCAAGACTTCGAGCACCGCGTCCCATGACGCCGACGACGACGCCGTCGTCGCCTGTCCCATGTCGCCGACAATGGTAATTGAGCCGGTGAGATCGCGACGCTTCAACACGCGAAGTTCCATCGGCGAGAGGTCCTGCGCCTCGTCCACAACGATGTGCCCATACGTGACGAACTCCGCCTCGTCGAGTTCAGTACTTTGCGCGGTGGCGAAGCGCTGCGCTTCGCGGAGTGCGGCCGCTCGAATTTCGCCCGAATAGGCCGAGAGGTCGACTCCTTCGAGCACGTCTTGGTCGATCGCCTTTACCACGGGGCGGGGCCGGCGACGTGGTCCGAGCAGGACGCGCGCCTCGTCGATCAGCGCCGCGTCGGCTTTGGTCCAGGGAATCTCGTCGAGCGAAGCCGAGCGCGAGCGGTACAACATCTCTATCTCGCGCTCGCTCAAGACGCCGTGCCCCGCGGCGCGCAACAGCGCGGGCGCGCCGAAGAGGTCGTGCAGGAGCTCTTGACCGGACAAGCGAGGCCAGATCCGCTGAATGGCTTCCTTGAACTGGATCGTGGCTCGAATCTGATCGGCTAATTCGCCCTCCGCGTTCCCTTCGTCCAAACCGTCTCGAACGAAGCGACCGTGGTACTCGCGCGCCAGGCGGGCCGCGAGCTCTCGACTGATGGCCGAGCGGCGCTGATTGTGGTTCCCGGGTCGACGGCGAGCGCGCTCAACGATCTCCGCGGTATACGAAGCGCGCAGCACCACGATCGCGCGCCCGATGGGAATCTCCACGTCGTGACGTAGTGCGCGCTGACGGGTGCGAAGAGCTCGAGACATGAACTTGGACATCCGCAGGTCGCCCTTGAGGTGATCAACGTCTTCGGTGTCGTAACCGCGCACTTCGACGTTGGTCACCAGACCCGAGATCGTCGAGAGGGTCACCCCCGACTCGCCCAGCGACGGAAGGACGTTCTCGATGTAGTTCAAGAAGAGCGGGTTCGGGCCGACGACCAGCACGCCTTGGCGCTCGAGCGTCGCACGATGCGTGAAGAGCAGGTACGCCGCGCGGTGCAGTGCGACGGCCGTCTTTCCCGTTCCGGGCCCGCCCTGCACCAACAACACCCCCGCCAGAGGCGAACGAATGATGCGGTCCTGCTCGCCTTGAATCGTCGCCACGATGTCGCCCATGCGCCCGGTGCGCGCGCGGCCCAGAGCCGCGAGGAGCGCACCGGGACCGCCCAGGGCGAGGCCGCCGTCCACCAGCCCCTCGCTCGTGGCTTCGCGTAACTGCTCTTCAGGCAGATCGAGCTCCCCGAACTCGTCGGCGAAGTACTCATCTTCGACGCCCGTGACTTCGTGGGTGCGGATCGCGACGTGACGCCGACGCGAGAGTCCAAGTGACTCCACGCCCGTCGCGCGATAGAACGCCTCGGCGACCGGAGCGCGCCAATCGATCACGAGCGGATTGAGCTCGTCGTCGGAGACGGCGAGGCGCCCCACGTGGTACGCGTCGCCGCGCCCCCCGTCTTGGCCGCGGTAGTCGATACGGCCAAAAAACAGCGGCTGGTCGCCAATGGCGAGTTGATCGAGGCGATGAAGTGCGGTGCCCATGACGACGTCTCGCTCAACGAGGTCGCCCGCGCCGCGCATGTTCGCCACCGCCGCGCTGTCGCGCAACGAGCGTGCCTCATGGCGCATGTTCTCAAGGGCCGTCAGTGCGAGATCGAGGAAATCCTGTTCCTCGGCGATCTCACGCTCGTGCGACATCGACGTCCTTTCGATTCATTTGAGGGATTGTCAAGTCTAGGCGACGTGGGACGCCACTACTCGGAGGGATTTCATCCGCGTTGGCTTAGATTGTTCAAGGTCGAGAGGAACGTCGTGCCAGAACCAGTCTTTTTGCGGGCCTGTCGAGGCGAGAGCGTCGAGCACGTCCCCGTTTGGTTCATGCGCCAGGCGGGCCGCTCCCTGCCCGAGTACCGCGCGCTGCGCGGAACGGGCTCGATACTCGAGGCAATCGCCGATCCCGCGATAGCCGCCGAAGTCACGTTGCAACCCGTGCGGCGATACGGCGTGGACGCGGCCATCCTCTTTTCAGACATCGTCGTGCCCTACCACGCGATTGGTTTCGGCGTGGACGTCGTTCCGGGTCGTGGTCCGGTGATCGCCTCCCCCTTTCGCAGCGCATCGGACCTCGATCGGCTGCGCGACCTGAGAGCCCAGGACATCCGTCACGTCACCGAAACCATCGATCGAGTCATGGTTGAATTGGCGACGACGAACACCCCGCTGATCGGATTCGCCGGCGCTCCCTTTACCGTCGCGAGCTACCTCGTCGAAGGCGCGCCGACGCGCGAATTTGCCGTGATCAAGATGATGATGCACCGTGAGCCGTTGCTGTTCGACTCCCTTATGGAACGCCTGGTCAAGATTACGATTTCCTTTCTGCGCTCCCAGGTCGAGCACGGCGCGCGCGCCCTACAGCTCTTCGACTCCTGGGCCGGTTCGCTCACGCGCGACGAATACCAACGCTTCGCGCTTCCCGCGACCCAACGCGTCCTGGCGGGGGTCGCGGATCTCAACGTGCCGACGATCCTCTTTGGCGTAGGCACTGGCGAACTTCTCGACCTCATGGCCACGGCCCAGAGCAGCGTGGTGGGCATCGACTGGCACGTCGACCTCAACGAGGGACGCCGCCGCGTCAAGGGACGTCCAGTGCAGGGCAACCTCGATCCCGCCCGCTGCCTGGGTGGCGAAGCGCTCGCGATCGAGGCCGCTCGTGAAGTGCTGGCGCGCGCGGGCGCGGAGCCTGGACATATCTTCAATCTCGGTCACGGAGTACTCCCCGCGACCGATCCCGTGGTGCTCGAGGCCGTGGTGCGCGTGGTGCACGACGAGGGAAGGGCCGGTGTGGCGTGACGACTGGTGTCTTGGTCATGGCGTACGGCACGCCGACGACGCCGAGCGACGTTGAGGCGTACTACACGCGCATTCGTCACGGACGAGCACCCACGCCCGAACTCTTGGCGGACCTCAAGCGCCGATACGACGCCATCGGCGGGACGTCGCCCCTCGCCCAGCGCACCAATGATCAAGTCGTGGGCGTACGCGCGTCGCTCGAGGCGCGCTTTCCCGGCCGCTACGACGTGCGCTTTGGATCGAAGTACGAACCGCCCCTGCTCGAGGAAGCGGCCAGCGCCTTTCGCGACGAAGGCTTTACGACCGTGATCGGACTCGTGCTCGCACCGCACTCCTCGACCATGTCGACCGATCAGTACTTCGCTCGCGCCCGGAGCGAACTCGGCCCAGGCGTGAATTTCGTTGGCATCGATGCTTGGTGGCAGGCTCCGGGCTTCCTCGAACTCATCGCGCGACGCGTGCGCGACGCTTTGGACACGGTGCCCACCCAACGCCGCTCGACCACGGAGGTGCTCTTCAGCGCGCACTCCTTGCCCGAGAAGATTTTGGCCGTGGGTGACGACTATCCCGAGCAGCTCAAAGAAAGCGCGTCACGCGCCGCCGCCCTCGCTGGCGTCGAACGATTCGACGTCGCCTGGCAGTCGGCCGGTCGAACGAGCGACCCGTGGATCGGACCCGACATCCTCCAAGTCCTTCGCGCGAAGCGCGCCGGCGGCGTCACGGACGTGGTGTCGTGTCCGATCGGTTTCGTCGCCGACCATCTCGAAGTGCTCTTCGACGTGGACGTTGAAGCCCAGGGCGTTGCGAAGGAGATTGGGCTCAATCTGGTCCGCACCGCTTCGCTCAACGCCGACCCCGAGTTCGTCGCGATTCTCGCTGACGTCGTCATCGCGGCGAACTGATCGTGCGCGCGTCGGTGGTCATCGTCGGCGCTGGCATCAGCGGCCTGGCCGCCGCGTGGGAACTCTCCGGCGGCGCGCAAGGTCCCAACAAGGCAACGCCGCGGGTGGAAGTCGTCGAGGCCAGCGAGCGCGTCGGCGGATCCTTAGCCACCACCAGCTTCGCGGGGCGAACGATCGACCTCGGACCCGACGGCTTCCTAGCGCGTCGCCCCGAAGGCGTCTCCCTCGTGCGCGAGCTTGGGCGAGGAGACGACCTCGTGGCCATCGGCGCGAAGGGCGCCTCGATCTACCTTGAGGGACGACTCTCGCCCCTCCCCGAAGGGCTCACCCTGGGCGTTCCCACGACGCTCGAGCAGATCCGCTCGGTGAAGGGACTGTCGTGGAGGGCTCGCCTCGACGCTCGCCGAGACCTTCACTTTCCTCGTTCCTTGCACGTGGACGACGACACGACCATCGGAGAGATCCTGCGCACCAAATTGGGTCGCGAGCTCACGTATCACTTCATCGAACCGATGGTCGGCGGCATCCAGGCCGGGCGCGTCGACGCGCTTTCGGCCAAGTCGGTCTACCCCGGGCTCCTCGACGCCGCGAGGAAAGGTGGTTCGCTGATGAAGGCGCTGCGCACGGTGTCGTCCGCGCCGGCGAGCACCGCGAGCGACTCGCCAGCGCCTCTCTTTTATACGTTGCGAGGCGGACTCGGCTCACTACCTCTCACGCTCGTCGACCGACTTCGCGAGCGTGGCGTCGTTATTCGCACGGGCGTGGCGGTGACGGCCCTGCGCCGTACACCCGCGGGCAGCTACCCCTTTGAGGTTGACGCGGCCACGACGACGACGCCCGCCAACGCCGTCATTTTGGCCACACCCGCGAACACGACGGGCGCGCTGGTGGGTCGCTACCACCCCGACCTCGCGGCGCTGGAGCGCGTCGAGTGCGCGGGCGCGGCGATGGTCACTTTCGCGCTCGACTCGAGCGAGCTCCCCGCCGGCACCGGGGTGCTCGTGCCGCTGCAAACCCCCTGGAGTGGTGAGGGGTCGATGATGGTGACGGCGTTGAGCTTCCTCGACCGCAAGTGGCCCTACCTCGCCAGCGACGCCGGGGTGCTCGTGCGCGCGCACGTCGGTCGCATCGACGACGTGCGCTGGCAGACCCTCAGCGACGACGACCTCGTCGCGCGCGTCTACGCCGAACTCGGCGTGCTGCTGCCCGGAGTGGGGCGTGCCCTGCAGGCACGCGTGCAGCGCTGGCCCTCGTCGCTCCCCCAGTACTACGTCGGCCACGACGCGCTCGTGACGAGGGCTCGCGAAGCGGCCCGTGAACTCGGCGTGCGTCTGGCCGGGATGACCTACGACGGCGTGGGCGTACCGGCCTCCATCGGTTCGGGCCGTCGGGCCGCGCGCGAGGTGCTCGCTTCGTTCTAAGCGCCCGGAGCGCTCGCTCGTCGAAGGCGACTCCATCGACGAGCGCCCCGAGTGGTCGCGCGAGGCGCGCCTACAAGTAGTACCCGGAGTGAATGTAGATACACGGCACGCCCTCGCTGACGTACATGGCGTGGTTCTTCGGGTCGTCGTCCAGCGCCAGGCGCACGTCGTACTGGCGTGCGCGCAGATCACGCAGGACGTCACGCTTGAAGACGTCGGTACCTGAGTAGTCGCCGTACTCACGCATCACCAGCAGATCCCAACGAAGGCCGTAACGCTCCAGCCAGGCGAGGGTGTGCGGCTGGACTCGTCGGGGCCGCGCGGTCACCAAGACGACCAAGAGATCGCCGCTCAGCAGCTCGAGGAGGCGCTCAATCTCCTCGATCACCGGATCGTCCCCGCAGGCTTCAAAGAAGGCCTTCCAGTCCCCCCAATCGAGGTAGTGCTGACGACCCGCCGCGTCGGCCAACACCCCGTCAATGTCAAAGATGACCACCGGGCCTGGCGAGGCGGGTGATTCCTCGCGCCACCGCCAGTTCTCGTCAAAGGGCTCGTGCGTCATGGTGCTGTTGGATCTCCCGAGATTCACGAGGCGCTTTGTCTGCGAGAATAGACCTCGTGGCAGCGACCGGTCGACTGACGCTCCCGATTCCCTTTGGGCAGCACGTCTACGTAGTGAGCGACCTCTCACTTTCGCCCACGAGCGAGAAATCACGGCGTTCGCTTCGCGAGTTCATCGACCTGCTCGATGACGTCGACGACCAGGCCGTCGTCATAGTGGCCGGCAACCTCTTCCATCCCGACTCGACGTCGGACATGGCCAAGTTCGTGGCGGCGACCTTGTCCGCGCTACCCGAACTCGTCGAGGTCGTCGAGCGGTTCTTGAGCGTGGAGGGGCGCCGCGTCGTCGTCCTGCCCGGCAGCGACGACGCGGAGCTCGCCGAGCACTCCGGCGCCCAGAAGGTTCTCGCGGGCATCGGCGTGAGCGTCGCGCGCGACGTGATCTTGCAGGTCGCCACGGCCAACGGCACCCGCGACCTCGCGGTCGCGGCCGGATCGTACGACCTTGACGTCACGCGCGCTGACTCGAGCGACCGCGCCGACGCCGATCGACTCGAAGATCCCCACGCCCTGGCCCGCTTCGTCGCTTCACGGGTCCTCTATCGCCGCCTTGCGCCGTGGCTCTGGCTGCCGCTCGTGGTCGTCGGCGTCGTGAATTTCTGGAGCTCGCTCGTGGCGGTCTTTGGGCACGTGATCCACCATCACTTCGAGGTGGAGATCTTCCGCGTCGGGGGCTTTTGGGCCGGGCTCCTCGTCAATCTCATCGTCATCGGCAGCGTCGAGGCGGCCGTGGCCGGCGCCGCCGGACTCGTCGTACGACGCCGATTCGAAAAGGACGCGCGCAGCGCGAACGTCCCCGAGTTCAGCGAGCCCCTCGCGATCACCCGCGTCGATGACGTCGACGGCATCGAATACGCGCGCCGCGTCGCCGAACGAGGGGGCGCCGGTGCGGTCATCGGTGGCACGCCGCGCCCGGCGCTCGCGTTCCTCGACCGGGGCGTGTGCGCGGCCCCCGGCCCGTCGCGCACCGTCATCGTCGAGCACCGCGGCCACTTTGGCCTGCCGCCGGTGTTCGCGTCCGTCGACCGGCTGGGCGTGGTCGAGATTGAGGCGAGCAGCACCGTCCAGGTGCGTCTCTACGCGGGCGAGACGGCACGCCCCTACCGACGTTTCATCGAGCGCCTGCTCGCGTCGGCCCCCGTGCAGCCCGCGCCGACCCAACACACGACGACCGTGGGCTCGTGGCCCACGGGCAATCCCTTCCCGATCGACGTCACGCGCTTGCAAGAGCAGCGCCGACGCCGCACCGTTCGACGCTGGGCGAGCGGGCTCATCTTTCTCGATGGTCTGCTCAACGTCGTCGTGACCGCGATCACGCCGCTGCGTGGCCGACTGCACACCGTGCTCTCGGTGCTGCCCCTCGGGGTCGCCCAGTCCGCCGCGGCCCTAACGGCGGTCGCGGGACTCGCCTTCATCATGTTGGCCCGGGGCGTTCGCCGAGGACAACGACGCGCCTGGTTCCTCGCCGTGTGCCTGCTCGCGATCACGATCGTCGCACACGTCGCGCGCGGTGGGACGGTTATTTCATCCCTGATCGCGGCGGCGATTATTTCTTTGTTGGTCGTGCGGCGCCACGACTTCGAGGCCTCGACCGACCGAGCGAGCGTGCGCTCCGCGCTGCCGAGATTGGCGCTCGTCGCTCTCGCGACGGTGGTCGCGGCGACCTTGGGCATCGAGGCGAGTCGCCGCGCGCACATGCCCAACGTCGGCGTCATCTTCATTGCCTGCGTCGAGCGCCTCCTTGGTCAGTACAACATCACCCTGCCCGAGGGCGTCGACGACTTCGTCGACCCGACGCTGCTCACCGTGGGGGTGTCGCTCGTGATCTCGAGCCTCTACCTGCTCACGCGACCCGTGGTCGATCGGCGTCTTTCGCATCCCGCGCGAAGCAGTGAGCGGCGAATCGCCGAGCTGCGCGCGAGAGAGATCGTCCGTCGCCACGGTCGCGGCACGCTGGACTACTTCGCGCTGCGCGACGACAAGCAGTTCTTCTTCTTTCGTGACTCGCTCGTCGCCTACGCCGTCTACGGCGGCGTCGCCCTGATCTCTCCGGACCCCATCGGCCCCGAAGCCGAACGCTCCGAGGCCTTCAGCGCCTTTCGGGCCTACGCCGAGGCGCGGGGCTGGACCATCGGGGTGATGGGCGCCGGTGACGACTGGCTGCCGATCTATCACGCGGCCGGTCTGCACTACCTGTACATGGGCGATGAAGCGATCGTGAACTGCCAGACCTTCTCCCTCGAAGGCGGCAAGATGAAGGGGCTGCGCCAGGCCTGCACGCGGCTGGCGCGCCACGGATACCGCGTGGAGTTCCTCGACCCGGCCACGATCGACCCCGCGCGCGTCACGCAGATCTTGGAGTTGATCTCGATGCTGCGCCGCGGCGAAGGCGAACGGGGCTTTTCGATGATGCTCGGTCGGCTCTTCGACCCGAAGGACAAGGGGCTGCTCTTGACCGTCGTGACCGGTCCCGACGGCCGCGCGGCGGCGGTGTGCCAGTTCGTGCCCTCGCCGGCCATCAATGGTTATTCACTCGACCTCATGCGCCGCGATCCCGGCGAGCACCCCAACGGACTCATCGACTTCGCGCTGTGCTCGACCATTGAACACCTGCGCGCCCAAGGCGCGCGCGGCCTGAGTCTCAACTTCGCGGCCTTTCGTTCCGTGCTCGACGGCGAGCGCGGCGACGGGACCTTCACCCGCGTGGAACGCTGGGCCCTCAAACGCCTCTCGGGCATCTTGCCCATCGAGACGCTGTGGACGTTCAACGCGAAGTACCTGCCCCAGTGGCTGCCGCGCTACTTCGTCTACCCCGCCGCCGAGAGCTTCGTGCCCGTCGCGGCGGCGATCCTTCGCGCCGAATCACTTACCGAGATCCCCGTCATCGGGCGGCTGCTCGCCAACGATCCCTCGAATCGACCGGGCACGGTCGTGCCCGCCGAAGTGCTCGCCGCCGCGCGCACCAGCCAGGACGAGAGCCTCAAGGACGTCGTCGCGCCCTAGGCGCTCGCCGCCAGGCGGGCGCGAATCGCGTCGGCGAGGCGCGCCGGCGCCGATTCGTCGTAGGACAAAAAGAGCGACGGTTCGACGAGTTCGAGCTCCATCAACGCCCAACCCTCGGCGGTGTGCACGAGGTCGACGCGCGCGTAGAGCAGGTCCGAAAACCCCTTGGCGTCGAAGGCGCGACGAGCGGCCGCGAGCGCATCGGCCTCGGCGCCGCTGCGCGACATCTGCTCGCGACGGTAGAGGGCATTTCGATCGAGTTGGGTGACGTTCAGCATCGCCCCCTTGGTCATGGCGTGCGAGAAGCGCCCGTCGATGAAGACGAGCGCGCGTTCGCCCCAGCGGTCCACCGAACTCACGTAGGGCTGGATGAGAGCGTCGAAACCACCGGCGTGCAGACGCTCGACGTGCTCGCGGGCGCGGGCTCGCTCCTCACGGCCGTATCGCTCGGCTCCCATCGAACCGGCTCCGACGCAGGGCTTCACGACAAAGTCACCGTCGGGGAACTGCGGCGTCGAACCGACGTCGCAGAACGTGGACGCCACGACCAACACGTTCTTGGCCGCGAGGTCCGCCAGATAGTGCTTGTCACTCGAGTACTCGACGACCGAAAAGGGGTTGACGAGTCGTTCGACACTCCTCGCCCAGTCCAAGAACTGCGCGCGCCGCGACGCGTAGTCCCACGTCGAACGGATCACGACCAGGTCGTAGTCGGCCCAGGCCACGCGCGGATCGTCCCAGACGCACAGCGCCGCGTCGACGCCCTGGGCCGCGAGCGCGTCGAGGAGCAGCGGGCTGTCGGGGTCGACGTCCTGGCCCGCGCAGGTCGCGACCGCGACCCTGGTCATGGCAGAAAGAGCAGCGTGGCGTGCTGGGCCCAGGACACGATCGGACCAGGCCAGATCCCAAAGACCAACGCCACGGCCACGCCGAACGCGATGACCACGAAACTGGCCCGAGACACGACGATACGCACGTTCGAGTCGTCGTCGTCGCTCGGCTCATAGAGGATCGAGGCGAAGAACAAGTAGAAGTACGCGGCGATGGCCGCGCTCAACAGAGCGATCAAGGCCAGCGCCCCACCACCGGCGTCCAGGGCCGCGACGAGCACCGAGTACTTCGCGTAGAAGCCCACCGTCAGGGGCACCCCGAGCTGGCTGAGCAGCAGCACCGCCAGCGCCGCGCCCAGCCAGGGCTGGCGACGCGCCAGTCCCCGGTAGTGCTCGATGGAGTGATGCTCGTCGCCGAGGCCGCCCACCAGCGTCACGATCGCGAACGTCGCGATCACGACCGGGACGTAGGTCGTGACGTAGAACAACGTGCCCGCGACGCCCCGGGCGTTGGCGCTCCACACGCCCAACAGCATGAACCCGGCCTGGTTGATCGACGAATACGCCAGGAGCCGTTTGACGTCACGCTGGACGATCGCGAGGCTGGCCCCCACCAGCGAGGTCAACACGACGAGCACCCAAATAATGGGGCGCCACGTGTCCATCTGGGTCCCGAGCCCTGACAACAACACGCGCACGAGCCCGGCGAAGGCGCCGACCTTGACGACCGACGCCATGAATCCCGTCACCGGCGTCGGCGCACCCTGGTAGACGTCGGGCGACCAGAGGTGAAAGGGGACGGCCGCGACCTTGAAGGCGAAGCCGATCAACAGCAACGCCCCGCCCGCGTAGAGCAGGCCGGGACGTAGCACCACGTTCGACGCCAGGAAGTAGCCAATGGATGAGACGTTCGTCGAGCCCGTGGCGCCGTAGACCAGCGCCGCGCCGTAGATGAAGATCGCCGACGCGAAGCCGCCGAGCAAGAAGTACTTCAACGCCGCCTCCGAGGACGCCGCGCGATGCCGGTCGAAGGCCACGAGCACGTAGAGCCCGATGGAGAGCATCTCGAGTCCCAAGAAGATCACGACCAGGTCGTTGGCCTGGGCCATCACCATGGCGCCCGTGCTCGCCGCCAGGGCCAGCACGTGATAGTCCACTCCCGAGATTCGCTCGCGTATCGCCCAGTCGTGGGCGACCAGGGCGCTGAGCAAGAGACCAAGGGCGATCACCGAAGTGGCCACGACCGCGAAGTCGTCGAGGACGAGGGCGTGGGCCATCGTCGTCGTGGCTCCGTGGTGGGCGACGTAGGACCACTGAAGGAAATTGACGACCAGGACCGCGACGCAGGCCAGTACGGTCGTCGCCGTCGCGACGGCGCTACCCAATCTCTTCGACGTGACGGCCGAAACGACCACCAGCACCAACGCGGCGCCGAAGAAGATCAGGATCGGCAGTAGCGCCAAGTAGTGAATCGAGGGAATCGTCACGTTCACTTCGCGACCCCCGCGGGCGCCACGTGCACGATGAGTTGATTCACCGAGGGCGAGATCTTGTCGATGACGGGCTTGGGGAAGACCCCCAGGACCAGGATCAAGACGACGACCGGCACCATCACCCAGCGCTCACGAGTCGTCACGTCGCTCATCGTCTCGTTGGCCGCGTCGCTCGTGCGCTGAAAGACGCGTTGGTAGGCCCAGAGCAGGTAGGCGGCCGCCGCGACCACCCCGAGCGTCGCCACGACGCCCCACCAGGTGTGCGTCGCAAAAGTACCGATCAAGACGAAGTACTCGCTAATGAAGCCCGAGAGCCCCGGCAGGCCGATTGAGGCCATCATCACAACGGTGAAGAGTCCGGCCATCACCGGCGCGGGGCCCTGCAGCCCGCGCAGATCGCGAATGCGGTAGGTGCCTCGACGTTGCTCGATGAAGCCCACGATCAAGAAGAAACCGATCGTGATCACCCCGTGGTTGAACATCAACAGAACCGCGCCGATCATGGCGATCTTCGAGCCGGTCATGACGCCCAGGGTGATAAAGCCCATCTGGGCGAGGGAGGAGTAGGTGATCAGGCGCTTGAGGTCGGGCGTGACGCACGCGACGAGAGACCCGTAGAGGATCGAGATCACGGCCAGGGTCAACAGGTACGGGCGAACACTCACCAGCGCGGCCGGGAAGAGTCCCACGCCAAAGCGCAGGAGCCCGTACGTGCCGAGCTTGGCGAGAAGGGCCGAGAGTTCGATGGACCCCGCCGTCGGTGCCTCGGCGTAGGTCAGCGGCGACCAGGTGTGCAGCGGCCATAGCGGAGCCTTCACCCCAAAGGCGATCGCGAAGGCCACGAAGAGCCACACGCTCATCGAATGGGTGAGGTGCGTGGCGGCCAGCGACGCGTAGGCGAAGGTCAGCGGTCCCCCGGCCGTGTGCTGGTGCGCGAAGCCGAGATACAACAGACCCGCGAAGAGGAAGGCCGAACCGCTAAAGGTGTAGATGAAGAACTTCATCGCGGCCCGAGAACGCTCGACGCCACCCCACTGGGCGATGATGAAGTAGGACGGCACGAGGGTGAGTTCGAAGAAGATGAAGAACTCGAGCAGGTCGTGCGCGAGGAAACTGCCCATCGTGAAGGACGTCAAGAGCAAGAGCCACGTCACGAAGCTCGCCTCGCGCCGGGGGTCGCGCGCGCCGGCCAGCGCGGAGAACACCACCAGGGCCGTCAGCACGACCATCAACACCGAGATGCCGTCGAGCGAGACGTCGTAGGCCAGCCCAAAGGGCGCCGAGAGGACGTGGCGCGTCGCGAAGTCGAAGGTCCCCATCCCTGGTGCGTGGGGGTTGTAGAGGAACGCGACGATCAGCGAGAGCACCAGTTCGATCGACGCGGTGACCAGCGCGACCAAGTAGCTGCGACCCGTGCGTCGCGTCAGCATCGCCCCAGCCGCCCCGAGCAAGGGGACAAAGAGCAGCGCGCTGATCCACCACGACGAGTGCATCTAACCCACCCTCGACACGAGATAGACCACGATCAAAGCGGCGCCCAGCACCATGGCCAACGCGTACTGGCGCAAGAATCCCGATTGCACTTTGCGCAACCCCACGGCGCTTCGCCGCACCGAACCTGCCACGCCCGCCACGGCGCCATCGAGGACGCGCGCTTCGACCACGTCATTACTAAAGGCCGCCGTGCGCGTCAACGGGCGCCCGATGGCGGCGTCGTAGGCGTCATCCCAGTACCACACCCGGTCCAGGAACGTCGGTTCCAAGGGCTTGAAACTGACGCGGTCTCGCCAGATCGTAAAGGCCGCCGCGAGGCCAATGACGGCCGCGGCGAAGTCGACGATGCCGAGGCCCCATTGGGTGGTGGTCGACAGCGTGGCACTCGGCGCCACGTAGCCAAACGTCGGAGCGAGAAAGGTCGCGAGCGAGCGCCCGTGGGCCCAGGGCAGATCCAAAAGCCCTCCGAGCGTCGACAGGGCCGCCAACACGAGCAGCGGCACCGTCATCGACGCCGGCGGCTCGTGCGGGTCGTGGCCATGGGTCACCTCGCGAAAGCGTTCGTTGCCTCGAAACGTCAAGACGACGAGTCGACTCATGTAATACGCGGTCAAGATCGCCGTGAGGAGGCCCAACAACCACAGGATCTTCTGATGACTGTAGGCGTTGCTCAAGACGTCACCCTTCGCCCAGAATCCCGCGAAGGGTGGAACGCCGGAGATCGCGAGGAAGCCGATCAAGAACGTCGGATACGTGAGCGGCAGGTACTTCTGCAACGCCCCCATCTTTCGCATGTCTTGTTCCCCGTTCAGGGCGTGGATCACCGAACCAGATCCCAAGAAGAGCAGCGCCTTGAAGAACGCGTGAGCGACCATCAAGAAGATCGCGGCGCCGTAGGCGCCCACGCCCACCGCGAGGACCATGTAGCCGATTTGCGAGACCGTCGAGAAGGCCAACACTTTTTTGATGTCCTTTTGCGACGTGGCGATCGTCGCGGCGACGAACGCCGTCACGCCTCCGATGATGGCGATGGTCAGGCGACCGCTCGAGGACAGGGCCAGCACCGGTGACATGCGCACGAGCAGATAGACACCGGCCGTCACCATGGTGGCCGCGTGAATGAGCGCCGACACCGGTGTGGGGCCCTCCATCGCGTCGGGCAGCCAGTTAAAGAGCGGGATCTGAGCACTCTTGCCGGTCGCGGCCAACAGCAGGGCCAACACGACCACGGTCGCGGTGGACGACGAGAGCGATCCCACGCGATGAAAGAGGTTGAGATAGTTCAGCGTGTGCAGGTGATTGAAGAGCAGGAACATCGCGTAGAACAGGCCGAGGTCGCCCACGCGGTTGTAGAGGAACGCCTTCTTGCCCGCCGAGGCCGCACTGTCGCGGTCGAAGTAGTAGCCCACGAGCCAGTAGGAGCACACCCCTACGCCCTCCCAGCCCACGAAGGTCAACACCAAGTTGTTGGCCATCACCAGGGTCAACATCGAAAACACGAAGAGATTCATGTAGAGGAAGAACTTGCGGAAGTCACGCTCGCCGTGCATGTAGCCGATCGAATAGAGATGGATCAGCGCCGAAACCCCGGTGACGAAGAGAGACATCGTGATCGAGAGCGGATCCACCAGCAGCGCGACCGAGACGTGCAGGCTCCCGGCGTCGAACCACGTGAAGAGGTGAACGGTGACCTCGCGGGAGGCGTGGTGGATCAGAACGAAGAACGCCACGATCGAGGCCACGAAGCTCGCCGTGACCACGCCCGTGGCCACCAGGCCGATGGCGCGCTCGGACTGCGCTCGCCCGGCGCTCACCACGTAGATAAAACCCATGAGGGGCAGCAAGAGAGTGAGCGTCGCGAGAGTAGCCATTAGCCGCGCAACTCCGAGAGCTCATCGACCGATGTCGAGGCGCGCCGGCGAAAGACCGCCACGACGATGCCCAGTCCGACCGTGACCTCCGCGGCGGCCACGACCATCACGAAGAAGACACTGGCCTGGCCGGCGATGTCGCCCAACGTGCGCGAGAAGGTCACGAAGGTGAGATTGACGGCGTTGAGCATCAGCTCGATGCACATGAACATGATCAGCGCACTGCGCCGAACCAAGAGCCCATACGCGCCGATGCCAAAGAGCAACGCGGCGAGGACCAGATACCAAGCGACGGGAACGTTCACGGAGCCAACTCCACTTCTTCACCGTCGTCGCTCAGTTCATCGGCTCGTCGTTCACGACGCGCCAGGAGCACCGCGCCAACCACGGCGATGATGAGCAAGACGGCCGTGGCCTCGAAGGCGAAGAGGTACGTGGTAAAGACTGCGGTGCCGAGTTGGCGAACGTTGTGTTGACCAGTGGCCAGTGGTGCGCCGCCGTTCGCGACCGACGTCGCACCGGTTACCCAATGCGAACGCGCCATCAACGCCACCAGGCCCGCGATGGTGATCACCACGCCGACGAGGGCGAAGGAGCGCTGGCCGACGAGGGGATCGACGCGCACGCCCTCTCGACGATCGACCCCTAAGAACATGATGACGAAGAGAAAGAGGACGACGATGGCGCCGGCGTACACGATGATCTGCACGGTCGCTAAGAAGTCGGCCGACTCGGCGACGAAGGCCACGGCGACGCCAAAGAGCGTGACGATGAGCGCAATCGCGGCGTGCACCGGATTCTTCACCGCGATGACGCTGACGGCACCCACGAGTATCAGCGCGGCCGCGGTCACGAAGACGAGCACGCCAGCGATCGTGTACGTCGCGGCGATCACGGCGCGGACCTGGGTCGCTTGGGCAGTTTGGCCTTCAGTTCGTTGATCTTCCCCGCCAGACCGCGCAGGTCTCTCGGGACGTCGTCGGGCTGGAGGTGCTTGGCGAACGCTCGACGAAGAGACTTCGTACCAGTGGCTTCGTCGTCACGGCCCTCGTTTTGTCCCGCCTCGGCCGCCCGCACGCCCACGCCCAGGTCGCCGGTCCACTGAACGACGCCCTCGTAGGCCGCGGCGCCCGACGGCGAGGTCGCGCGCATCCAGCCGCCCGTCATCGCCGCCTCCCCTTCGCGCCAGTCCTCCCAGGGCAGCCGCTTGGGGAAGCCTTGATCGTCGACCAACAGTTCGGCCCTGGTGTAGATCGCGTCGGACCGATTGGTAAAGGAGAATTCGAACAGCTTTGATTCGGTGATCGCCTGGGTCGGACAGGCCTCGACGCACAGGTCGCAGTGGATGCAACGCAGGTAGTTGATCTCGTAGATGTAGCCGTAGCGCTCGCCCGGGCTCACGGGATGGTCGGGCGGATTGTCAAGTCCGCGCACGTAGATGCATTTGGCGGGGCACACGCCCGCGCACAGTTCGCAGCCGATGCACTTCTCCATGCCGTCCTCGTAACGGTTGAGAACGTGGCGACCGTGCTGGCGCGGCTGCTTGGGTCGCTTGGCTTGGGGATAGCTCACCGTGACCCGCGGACGAGTGAGGTGCTGGAACGTCAGTTTGAAGCCAGCGAAGAAATCGAGATGCTTCGCCATCACGCCTCCCCCTCATCGGTCATGCGACGAAGCACATCACCCGGCAAGGGTCGCCGGCCGACCGGCGCGAGCACCGAATCAGGTCCGATCTCGCGGCCGTGGCCGAGTTGAAAGGCTCTGGAGAGGAAGACCGAGGCCAGCAACACGAGGGCGGCCATGACGAGCCCCCACGCGGGCGCGATCAAGAAGCCCGCGACGATGAGCATCCAGCCCAAGCTCAAAGGGATGAGACGCTTCCAGCCCAGGTCCATGACCTGGTCGTAGCGAAAGCGCGGCAGGGCGGCGCGAAACCAGATGTAGCAAAAGGCGAAGCCGGTGGTCTTGACGAGGAACCACAGGATGGGAAAGACCCACCTCAAGTGGCTTACTGGTGGAATCCATCCCGCGGGGCCGCCGAAGAAGAGCGTCACGATGATCGCCGACATGGTGATCGTGTTCATGAACTCCGCCAAGTAGAACAACGCGAAGCGAATCGACGAGTACTCCGTGGCGTAGCCGCCGACCAACTCACTATCGGCTTCGACCACGTCAAAGGGCGGGCGGCCCAATTCGGCCGTGATCGCGATCAAGAACACGCCAAAGGGGATGAGGCCGAGGCGGATCAAGTTCCAGTGCCAGATGCCGTGGGCCTGGGACGTGACGATGTCGTGGGTCGACAACGAGCCCGTCACCAAGATGACCGTCACGATGGTCATTCCCAAAGCCGCTTCGTAACTGATCATCTGGGCGCTCGCGCGAACCGAGGAGATGAGGGGGTACTTCGAACCCGAGGCCCAACCCGCGAGCATGACGCCATAGACCGAGATGCCCGACATGGCGAGCATGATCAAGATGCCCATCGGTGGGTTGGCGATTTGGAGCATCACCCGGTGGCCGCCGATGTTCAATGTGCCCCCGATGGGCACGATCGAAAAGGTAATCAGCGCCGGCACCAAGGTGAGATAGGGCGCCAACTTGAAGACGAAGCGATCGGCCTCGGCCGGGATGAGGTCTTCCTTAAAGAACAACTTGATGCCGTCGGCCAACGTCTGCAAGATGCCAAAGGGTCCCCAACGTTGGGGGCCAATGCGGCTCTGCATGTCCGAGATCGCCTTGCGCTCGAACCAGATCATCAAGGTGACCGCGCCCATGATCGCGGCGAAGCCCACCAACACCTTGATGAGGACGATCAAGATGACGATGCCGGTCACGCCGTGGTTGTAGAGCGGGTCGACGCTCAACAGATTCATCGCGTCTCCACTCGCACTTCGCTCACGGGCTCGCCGGGCTCGACGAGTGCGTGCCAGGACTGCGTGGCACCTTGTTCATTTTGAGCTCCGAAGATCACCTGGGCGGTGCCTCGCTGCGAATTCGACGCGATGACCGCCAGGGTCATCGTCCCTCGCGCACCTACCAAATTCACCGTTTCGCCTTCGTCCACCCCGAGGCGGTCCATGTCCTTCGCGGCCAGGCTCAACGAAGCGCTCGCCACCAGAGCGGCCAAGGGCGCGGATCCCTGCATCGCGATGCCGCGGTCGTAGAGGTGGCGTGAAACAACCAAGGCGAACGCGTAGGAGTCTCGCCGCGGGACGTTGAGTTCGCGACCGGCGCGCACGGCGTCGAGCGTGGCGCCCGTCATCGAGCCCGCGCGGGGCGCCTCGTCGTGCACGGTGTCGCCCGCGTAATCGGCGAGACCAAGCGTGGCGGCCGAATGGATACCCGGGACCGCGACCGAATCGAGCGGCCGCGGCGCGCTCGAGATCGCGTGACCCACGAGTTGTCCGTCACCGCCCCCGCTGGCGAGCACACTCGCGCAGGGATACCCGGTGGACGCTTCGATCACGCCCGCCGTCTGTTCGATCGACGTGAGTCCCAAGTGCTGGCCACAGTGTTCAGCGAGTTCGGCGGCGATGGCGACGTCGGGCCACGCCGATCCGGGAACGGCGATCTTGGGCGCCAGGGCGCTCACCCTTCCTTCGAGGTTCGTCACGGTACCCACGCGCTCGTGTTGGACCAGCGCCGGCAACACCACGTCGGCGTAGTCGAGGGTCTTTCCACCGTGGCCCGTCACGACGACCACGTCGGCTCGCGTGAGCGCGTCGCGCGCGGCCTCGTCGTCGAGAACGTTGCCGAGCAGACATCCCCCGAGCAGCAGCACCGCTTTTTGTTCACCCGAGCGAAGGGCGGCGATCTGGGCCAACGTGTCGCGCCCGTCGTCGGCGACGTAGCCGCGTCCCGGACGAAGTGACGGGGAAAGTCCCATGTCGAGCGCGCCGCGGACGTTTCCGCGGCGAAGAGCGACGAGGAATCGGGCCGCGGGGTAGCGCTCGGCCAGCACGCGAATCGAGCGCTCGGTGACCTCGGCGCTTTCGGCGAGATTCGCTCGTCCCACGACGACGACGACTCCCGCGCCGTCAGTGCCCAAGAGCGTGCGCGCCTCTCCGAGCGCGAACTCGTCGACCAGAGCGTCAAGGCCGAGCGACACGCCCGGATCCGCTATCGCTTGAGCCAGCCGAGCACTCTCCCCCGGGCGCACCGGCAACTCGACCGTCGCCAGATCACCAAAGGGATTCGCGGTCTGCGTGATCGCCACGAGCTTGCTACGGCCTTTGACCAGCGCTTCGCGCAAGCGCAAGAACAAGATGGGCAACTCCTGGCGAAGATCGCCGCCCAAGGTCACGATCGTGCTGGCGTGGGCGGCCTCGTCAATCGTCGCGGTGGGCAGCGCTTGGAGGAGGGCCGCGTCGAGACCGTCGCCGTACTGCGCGTCCAGATGGTCACTCACCAGGACGCCTCGCACGAAGCGCTCCCAGGCGAAAGCGCCCTCGTTGGTCAGGGCCGCCCCGCCAATGGCGCCGACGCCATTTCGGGTCGCAGCCGCACCCACCAGCAGAGCGGCCGCGGCATCGAGGGCTTGGCTCCACGAAACTGCCACCAGCTCTCCGTTGACGCGGACGTGTGGTTGCGTGACGCGAGTGGCGGCGTTCAAGAGATCGGTCGCGTCCTCGTTTCCGTCGACGGAGTCGAGCGTGAAGCGTCCCTTGTCACAAAGCCACCCGTGGTTCACCGGCTCGGAGTCGATGCCGAGCACGCGGGTCAAACGGTCGCCCGACGACTGGACCGCAATGCGACATCCCACCGAGCACGCGGTGCAGGTGCTTTCGACCTGCTCGAGGTCCCATGGACGCGCCGTGAATCGATACGACTTGGCCGTAAGCGCACCGACGGGGCAGATCTGCACCGTGTTGCCCGAAAAGATGGAGTCGAACGGCTTGGTCGGCGAGGGCGCGACCTCGATCATTTCGCCGCGACCGGCAAAGGCGATCTCGGTGTCGCCAGCGACCTCCGCGGAAAAACGCGTGCAGCGAGCGCACTGGATGCACCGCTCGCGATCCAACAGGATTAATTCGCCGATCTCGATGGGCTTGACGAAGTGACGCTTCTCTTCAATGAAGCGTGTCTCGCCCGATCCGTGCGTCAGAGCCTGGTCTTGGAGGGGGCACTCGCCTCCCTTGTCACAAACCGGACAGTCGAGGGGGTGATTCGCGAGAAGGAACTCCATGACACCGTCTTGAGCCTTCTTCACTTTCTCGGAGTCAGTGGTGACGTTCATGCCTTCATTCACGCGCAGGAAGCACGCGGGCTGGAGCGTCGCGCCGCGCGGACCGTCAACTTCGACCAGACACATGCGGCACATCCCGACTGGCTCCATGCGCGGGTGATAGCAAAAACGCGGCACGTAGGTGCCCGCACGCTCGGCGGCCTCGATCAAGAGCTCATCGCGGTTGGCCTCCACGGCGATGCCGTTGACCGTGATGTTGACCGTGGTGCGTACGACGTCAGTCATGCGGACAGCCTCCGTGGCGAACGTGAGCGAGGAAGTCCTCTCGGAACATCGATATCGCCGAGTGCACCGAGGAGGGAATGGACGGACCGAGTACACAGATCGTCGTTTGCTGCGGCGGCCAGGTCAGTCCCGGCGCGATGTTGTCACAGAGGTCGAGCAGCAGCTCGAGGTCTTGCTCGCGACCGCCGCCGTGTTCGATTCGATACATCGCGCGTTCGATCCAGCCCGCACCCTCGCGACAGGGCGTGCACTGGCCACAGGTTTCGCGCGAAAAGAACTTCGTGATGCGCCATACCGCGCGCACGACGCACGCGGCGTCGTCGAGCACCACCACGGATCCTGAGCCGAGCATCGAACCCTGCTCGGCGACCTCGTCTTGGCCGAGGGGAACGTCGAGCTGTTCGGGCGAGAACCACGGCGCCGAGACACCGCCGGGAATGATGGCCCTCACCGAACGGCCCTCGCGGAGGCCACCTCCGAGCGACGGATCAAAGATCAGGTCCCGAAACGTGTTCTTGACCATCTCAATCTCGTAGACACCTGGTCGGCGAACGTCGCCAGCGAGCGCGAAGAGTCGCGTTCCCGTCGAGCGACCCTGGCCCAACGCGGCGAAGGCGGCGCCACCGTTCAAGACGATCCAGGGCAGATTCGACATCGTCTCGACGTTGTTGACGACGGTCGGCTCCCCGTAGAGACCCGTGACCGCGGGAAAGAACGGGGGCTTGATGCGCGGGAAGCCACGCTTGCCCTCGAGCGATTCGATCAAAGCGGTCTCTTCACCGCAGATGTACGCACCCGCACCCGGGTGCACCACGACGTCGAGGGAGAAGTTCGAACCGAGGATCTTCGCGCCCAACGCCCCCACTTCGTAGGCGTCGTTGACGGCCTGTTGCACGCGCTCGAGACCGAGGGCGAACTCTCCTCGAAGGTAGATGAAGACCTGGCTGACCTGGAGGGCGTAGGCCGCGATGGTGACGCCCTCGACGAGCTGGTGCGGGTCTCGCTCGACGAGGAAGTGGTCTTTGAAGGTTGCCGGTTCTGATTCGTCCCCGTTGATGACGAGATACGCGATGGCGGACTTGCGCAACATGGACCATTTGCGTCCGGCCGGAAAGCCCGCGCCACCTCGTCCGAGCAGCGACGCCTCGTCGACCTGGGCGGCCACCTCCTCGGGGTGCATGCTGAGCGCCTTGCGTAGCGCGTCGTTGCCCCCCGTTTCGAGAAACCGCGTGAGCGTATGAGAGTCGGGGTAGTCGGCTCGTGAGGTGAGGATGCGAGGAGCGCTGAGGACGGCCACGACTATCCCTTCGCCTCACGGGCTTCGCGCTGTGATCGCGCACCCGCTCGCTCGGCGGCCAAATCCTCACGCGAGACGCGAAGTCCGCCGCTTCGACGAACGCGTATCAAAGTGCCGTGACTGGGCACGTCGCTGTCGAGGCGACCCGCGCGCAGGTCCTCGACCATCGCGTCAAAGGTCGCCGGCGTGGTCGTGCGCACGTAGCGGTGGTTGACCTGCACGCAAGGGGCGAAGTCACAGTCGGCCAGGCACTCGGCCTCTTCCAGGGTGAAGAGTTGATCGTCCGAAGTCGCGCCGACCGCACAACCCAGCGTGCGGCTGGCGTGTTCGAGCATCTCTTCGCCACCAGCCAGCAGACACGCAATGTTCGTGCACACGCTCACGACGTACTTACCCACGGGCTCGAGATGAAACAGGTCATAGAACAGCGCGGTACCGCGAACGTCGGCGGGCGTCGCGCCCGTCAACTCCGCCACCTCGGCGATGCCGGCTTCACTGACGTATCCGTCTTGTTCTTGAGCCAGATGCAGCAGTGGCAACATCGCGGAGCGCTTGCGCGGATAGAGCGCGACCAGCTCTTCGGCGCGCTGGCGAAGGTCGACGCGAAAGTGACTCATCGGTCCACCTCGCCCATGATCGGATCAATGGTCGAGACGACCGTGATGGCGTCAGCCACCGATCCGCCTCGCATCAAAAGGGGCACCGCCTGCATGTTGACGAAACTCGGAGCACGCACGTGGAGGCGGTAGGGCCGGGGGCCACCGTCACTCACGAGGTAGCAGCCCAACTCCCCACGCGGGGACTCGATGGCCGAGTAGACCTCACCCGTGGGGACGGCGAAGCCTTCCGTGAAGAGCTTGAAGTGATGGATCAGGGCCTCCATCGATTCACCGATGCGCGCGCGCGGCGGCGGGGTGACTTTGGGGTCTTGGCTGCGGTAGTCGCCGCGTGGCATCTTCTCGAGACACTGGCGCACGATGCGAACGGACTCACGAATCTCGTTCAGGCGAATCGCGTAACGATCGAAGTTGTCGCCGTACGTGCCGACGATCACGTCGAAGTCGACTTGGTCGTAGGCGAGATAGGGCATGGTGCGACGCAGGTCCCAGGGCACGCCGGTGGAGCGAAGTACCGGCCCGGTCACTCCGAGGGCGAGCGCCTCTTCGGCCGTGATGGGCGCGACGCCCTCCATGCGCAGGCGAAAAATGGGCTGGCCCGTCAGGAGTTCGTCGTACTCGAAGGTTCTCTCGTAGATCGTGTCACAGATCACCTCGACGTCGTCCTCCCAGCCGTCAGGCAGGTCGGCCGCCAAGCCGCCGGGGCGCACGTAGTTCAGATTGAGGCGAAGTCCGGTGGTCTTTTCGAAGAAGGCGAGAATCAACTCGCGCTCACGGAAGCCGTAGATCATCATCGACGTCGCGCCGAGGTCCATGCCGTTGGTCGCCATCCACACGAGGTGCGACGCCATTCGATTCAACTCGGACATCAACATGCGGATCCAGGTCGCGCGTTCGGGCACCTCGATCGCGAGCAGCTTCTCGACGGCCATGCAGTAGGAGAGTTCGTTCGCGATAGGACTGACGTAGTCCATCCTCGTCACGTTGGTCGCGCCCTGGACGTAGCTCAACTCTTCGCCGGTCTTCTCCATGCCGGTGTGCAGGTAGCCAATGACCGGCTTGGTGCGCAGCACGAACTCGCCGTCGAGTTCCAACATCAAGCGCAGCACCCCGTGAGTCGAGGGATGGGCGGGGCCCATGTTGATGATCATCGTCTCGTCGTCGTGGCGTTCGACGTCGACGTCATTGGGGTCGAGCATGAGGCCGTTGGCGCGAAGGACCGCGCCGACTTCGCGTCCGAGCTCGGACTTCTTCGTGAGGTCGCGACGCTGCAGCCCCTGGGCGCCCTCGGAGGTCTCGGCGGCGAGTGGGTCGAGACGTTCGGCGCTTCGTACGTGGAGATCGCTCATCGAGGTCCCGGTGCTTCTTTGAACTGGACCGGCACGCGCCCCACGGAGTAGTCCTTTCGAAGGGGGTGACCCTCCCAGTCTTCGGGCATCAAAATGCGCGTCAAGTCGGGATGGCCATCGAACAAGATGCCAAAGAGGTCGAACGCTTCGCGCTCCATCGCCTCGCTTCCCGGGTAGAGGTCGAAGAGCGAATCCAACCGCGGTTCGTCGTCACCGGCTTGGACACGAATGCGAACGCGCTGGCGCTTCGAAAGGCTGAGCAGGTTGACCACCACTTCGAAACGAGTGGCGACGACACCCTCGGGAAGGGCGCGCCCGGGGTGTGCGAGATAGTCAACCCCGCAGAGATCGGCGCAGAGTTCGAAGCCGTCTTCTTTGAACGACTTGACCAGGGGCACGTACTGCGCGGGGGTCGGGAAGCACCCGAGGTCACTGGCCAGTGCCTCACTGGTCGCTACGCCGGGGGGGGCCGTGGGGGGAAGCGGAATCACTTCGGAGTTCCCACCCTCACGGTGACGGGAACCTGCGGGGTCCATGAGATTTGCTCGACGTGCGTGGGGCGAGCCTCGCGGCGACGTTGCAAGATCTCCCCCGTACGGATCTGCTCATGCAGCGTGAGGATCGCGTGCATCAAAGTCTCGGGGCTCGGCGGACAGCCCGGGGCGTAGACGTCCACGGGCACGATCTGGTCGACGCCTTGGACGATCGCGTAGTTGTTGAACATCCCTCCAGAGGACGCGCACACGCCCATGGAGATGACCCACTTGGGTTCCATCATCTGGTCGTAGACCTGACGCAGTACGGGCGCCATCTTTTGACTGACGCGCCCGGCCACGATCATGAGGTCAGCCTGGCGCGGTGAGTTGCGAAAGACTTCCATTCCATAACGCGCCAGGTCGTAGTCGGCGGCGCCAGCCGCCATCATCTCAATCGCGCAACAGGCCAGACCGAAGGTCGCGGGCCATACCGAAGCGCGTCGCGCCCATCGAACGAGGTCTTCCACCTGGCCCGTCAAGAAGTTGTGCTGAAGATCCTCGAGTGCCACGACTACGCCGCCTGGTTCGATTCAGCACCAATGCGCACAATGGTCGAAGAACTCGTCCTTGAAGGTGTACCCGGTACCAGGCGCTTCACCGGGCCCCACGACAACGCACCTTCGCTGACGAGGAACAAGAGTGCGGAAAAGACCGTCGCCGAGAAGACGAGCACTTCAATGAGTCCAAAGACTCCGAGTTGCTTGAAGATCACCGCGAAGGGATACATGAAGACGACTTCAATGTCGAAGATCACAAATATCATCGCCACGAGGTAGAAGCGCACTGGGAAGCGCAGGGGGGGCTCGATTTCGGGAATGATGCCGCACTCGTAGGGTGCCAGCTTCGCGTCGGAGGGGCGCTTGTGGGGAGCGAGCAGCGCTGAGGCTACGAAGGAGCCCGAAGCGAAGAGCACCCCAAGAATGAGGAGCCCCAGTATCGGTAAGTACTGGTCCACGTTCATCAGTTCTACCAGAATCGATGAGGGCCCTTGGAAGGGCACGCGAGACGCCACCTAGTGTGGAGTGGTGCAACGCCTCGCCGAACTGCCCGCCCAGACCCCTCACTACGACGTCATCATCGTCGGAGCGGGACCCAGCGGCTCGAGTTGCGCCTACTGGCTGGCCGAAGCGGGTTGGTCGGTGCTGCTCATCGAGAAGAAGCACTTTCCGCGCGAGAAGACCTGTGGCGACGGCCTGACCCCTCGTTCCGTCTACCAACTCCAGGCCATGGGCCTCGAGGACGAGCTCATCGCTCACGGTCATCGTTATCAGGGACTTCGCGGTTTCGGCTTCGGCGCCTCGCTCGAGATGCCCTGGCCCGAACATGCGACGTTTCCCAACTACGGCTACACCATCACTCGCTTTAACCTCGACGGTCTCGTCGCTGGTCGCGCGCAGAGCAACGGCGCGGTGGTCCTTAACCAGGCCGAGGTCATCGGCCTGCTCGAGCCCGGCGACCCGAGCGAACAACGCCTGCGCGGCGCGGCGGGGGTCATCGTGCGCGATACCGAGACGGGATCGCTGAAAGAAATTAAGGGGCGCTACGTCGTGGCCGCCGACGGACAGAACTCGCGCCTCGGTCGCGACCTGGGCACCTCGCGCAACCGCCAATGGCCAATGGGTATGGCGCTTCGGGGCTACTACACGAGCGAGCGACACGACGAACCCTGGATCGACTCGCACCTCGACATCCGCGACACCACCGGAGCGGTCGTGCCCGGCTACGGCTGGATCTTCCCGCTGGGCGACGGTCGGGTCAACGTCGGGGTGGGCCTGCTCTCTACCGGCGGCGCCTGGAAGGGCGTGAACACCACGAAGCTCCAGGAGTTCTTCGTCGCCCAGGTCGGCGAGGCGTGGGGGCTCAACGACGAGACGTCGTGCGGCGCGCCCACGGGCGGACGCCTGCCGATGGGGCTGAGCATCGGACCGCACGTCGGAGCGAACACGCTGGTGATCGGCGACGCGGCGGGCACCATCAACCCCTTCAACGGCGAAGGCATCGCCTACGGCTACGAGACCGGGCGCCTCGCGAGCGGCGCGCTCGGCGAAGCTCTCCTGAGCGGCGACGCGGCCGCGCTCTCTTTGTACGAAGAGCGCCTGGACGCCGCGTATCACGACTACTACCGCGTCGCGCGGGCCTTCGTACGACTCATCTCCCAGCCTCAGATTCTCACGGTGTGCGTCGGCGCCGGCATGAGGATCGAGCCCTTGATGAACGAACTCCTCGCGATTATGGCCAACCTGATGCGCAACGACCAGCGTGGTCCGGCCGAAGTGGGCTATCGGGCCCTCGTTCGCTTGACCAAGGTCCTCCCCGACCAGGTCTTTAACCTCTTATTGGGCGAGCGAACCAAGGACCACGCCCGGTCGAACGCGTGACCAGCGCTCAATCATCGCCGGTAGCCTCAGATAGGTGATTATGCGTACTTTTGGGGCGGCGGCGCCATGATCCCCACCTTCGTGATCTTCCTGCGCGAGGGAATCGAGGCCTCCATGGTCGTGGCGATCTTGCTCTCGTACCTTGATCAAATCGGCCAACGACGCCGCTTTCGTGACGTCTTTTGGGGCATCGCGGCGGCCTTCGGGCTCATTCTCGCCGGTGGCGTCGCGGCCTACTTCTTGATCGACCACTACAACGGCTCCAACGTCCAGGCCTACTTCGAGACCGCGACCTACCTCATCGCCGCAGTCGTCTTGACCGCCATGACCTTTTGGATGAGCAAACACGCGCGCACGATGTCAAGTGAACTGCACCAACGAAGCGACGCCGCGCTGTCGAAGGGCTCGCGCTTCGGCGTGGGCCTCTTGGCCTTCCAGGCCGTGGGCCGCGAGGGGCTCGAGACCATGGTCTTCACCCTCGCCATCATCTTCGCGAGCTCGAACCAGGGACCCACGCCCCACGGAAACCTCCTGTGGATCGGAGCCACCCTGGGCCTGGCCGTGGCGATGGCGCTCGCCTTTGCGATCTATCGAATGGGCGCCAAGATGAACTTCAAGATCTTCTTTCGCGTGCTCGGCGTCACGCTCTTGGTCTTCGCGGCCGGCCTGCTCGCCGACGCGGTCGAAAACCTTCAGTCGCTTGGTTGGCTGCCCATAGGCAGACAGGTGATGTGGAACTCCAGCAGCACCATCACCGAGGGATCGAATCTGGGTGACGTCCTGCACTCACTGGTGGGCTACGCCGATCACCCCACCGTTCTCCAAGGCGTCGTGTGGGTGCTCTACCTGGTCAGCTGTGTTTGGCTCTTCGTCTCGATCGGCAAGACGCGTACCCCGAATCGTCAGCGACTCGCCTAGACCGAGCGAGCGCTCGTCGAGCTCACCCGCGAGAGCATCGTGTTCACCACGCCGTTGAAGAACGACTGGGACTTCGACCACGAACTGGTCACGCCGTTCACCGTGACCTCATAGTGGCCCACGGCGATCACGGCCACCACCAACTCCAATCGCGACGTCACGCCGGGCACCGCGAGCTCCACGCGCCCGCCTCGAACAAGGCCGTGCAAAAACGTCAGGGGCCGCCAGTTGGAAGAAGTCGGATGAGCCGGAGCGTTCAGCCCGAAGCCCGAGAGCACGATGGCCGCCGAAGAGACCGCGAAGCAACTCCCGAAGCTCGCTTGGCGTATTTCGGTCGCGTCGCGATGCACCATGGCCGTCGTGGCGTAGTACTGCGATGTCGTGGCGACTTCGGCTCCCCCCAGGGCGTTCGTCGCGTAGATCGCCGACGAGACCTGATAGTCGGGCTGCTGACCGGCCGCCCCGTAGATCCGGTCGCGCGCGTTGCTCACGCCGAGACAGGTCTGAAAGATGCTCGCGGCCTTGTCAAAGACCGAGTTCGTCGCGGGGGTCGTGGTCGTGGGCGTCGCCGCGTAGACCTGGCCGCCCGGCGGCACGAGATAGGCGAGGATCGGATTCGACGACGCGTACCAACCCGCGGGGAGGTCGCCCAACGTGACGTTGACGGCCCGCAGGTCACTCAATTCGAGCGCCTTCGAGGCGCCGCGATTAAACCACGCCGCGATGGCGCCGCCAAAGGAGGCGAGCAGGACGATCGCCACGACCGCCCAGACGCCCGCGCGGCGGCGCTCACGAGTGACGCTTCCCCCGTGGGCCAGGACGACCTCGCGCCAGGCTTCGAAGTCGTGCAGCGAGTGGCGACGCCAGCAGTAGCGAACAGAGTCGATGGTGGCGAACAGCGCCATCGCCCGTGACGAGCGAACCAGCTGCACGGCGCCGATCTCAATCCACGGCGTCTGCCACGCGACGGCCGGGTCACCCGCGATCTGGGTCAGCCCCGCGTCGTCACTCCATAGAGAAACGTCCGAGGTCGGGCCACCGGGCACGAAGGAGGGACGAACCGACCAACCCTCGCTTCGAAGCGTGCTCACGATCGCCGCGCCGCGCGAGCCGCGGGGGCCGCGGCCTCCAGCGTGCGCTCGAACTCGACCTCGCCGTGGGCCAGCGAAACGAACATGATCTCGTAGGCCCCTGGCGCCAGCGCGACGCCGCTGTCGAGCATCGAGTGAAAGAAGACGCGATAGAGGTCGTTGTCACAGAGTGACTTCGACTCCGTGAAGTTCCTGGGAGCGTCACACTGCTCGCGCGCGAGATACAGGCCCATGAGCGGCCCGACGTGAGGCGTCAAGGCGAACAGGCCCGACTCGTTGATGGTCGCGGCCAGGGCGTCGGCGAAACTCTCGACGCGGGCGCTCAACGCCGCAAGCTCGTGCGCGTTGAGCAAGGAGAGTACCGTCGTGCCCGCGGCGGTCGCGAGCGGATTGCCTGAGAGGGTGCCGGCTTGGTACACCGGACCGTTCGGCGCGAGGGACGAAAAGATCTCGCGCGTCGACGCGAAAGCGCCGACGGGAAGTCCGCCCCCGATCACCTTGCCAAAACACCACAGGTCCGGGGTGACGCCGTAGAAGGATTCGGCCCCGCCCTCGGCCAGGCGAAAGCCCGTGATGACCTCGTCAAAGATCAACAGGGCGCCCACGCGGTCGCATTCAGCGCGCAGACCCTCGAGGAATCCAGGGGCCGGCGCGACCAGGTTCATGTTGGCCGCCACCGGTTCGACGAGTACCGCGGCGAAACTCTCGTCCAAACTCGGCACGACGTTGTACGAGCCGACCACGGTGTCCTGGACCGCTCCCGCGGTCACGCCGGCCGATCCGGGGAGGCCGAGTTGTGCGACCCCGCTGCCGCCCGCGACCAAGAGCGCGTCGGAGTGACCGTGATAGCAGCCGTCGAACTTCAGGATTCGGCTGCGACCGGTGTGCCCACGCGCCAGGCGCACCGCACTCATCACCGCTTCGGTCCCCGACGAGACGAGGCGCACCTGCTCGACGCCGCGCACCCGAGAGGCGATCGCTTCGGCGAGCTCGACCTCGCCGGGCGTCGGAGCCCCGAACGTGGTGCCGAGCGCGGCGCTTTCGCGCAGCGCCGCCACGACGTCGGGATGGGCGTGGCCCAGAATCGAGGCGCCGTAG
>Ga0307372_10000888_pt1 | contig 52421 bp, 37 predicted proteins | sample OX1MG_FD_202533 | JGI IMG/M metagenome (GOLD analysis project Ga0307372, IMG submission 202533) | Soil microbial communities from Risofladan, Vaasa, Finland - OX-1 | ecosystem: Environmental > Terrestrial > Soil > Coastal area > Acid sulfate soil | place: Finland: Risofladan, Vaasa | collected...
CCGATCCTCCGGATACGGTTTCCAAGAAGATCCTGACCATGGTAACGGACCCGGCCCGTAAGCGCCGCACGGACAAGGGGAATCCGGACGTTTGTCCGGTGTTCGATCTTCACAAGATTTATTCCTCGCCGCTGGTGATTGACCGCGTGAACCGAGAGTGCCGGACGGCGGAAATCGGCTGTGTCGATTGCAAGAAGCTCTTGATCGAGGGGTTGAACCGGTCGCTCGAACCTCTGCGGGAGCGCCGCCAGGAGTTTGAAAAGCATCCGCAGCGCGTCTGGGAAATTCTTGAGGATGGGACCAGCAAGGCTCGGACGGTCGCCCAGGCAACTATGGCAGAGGTTCGACAGGCGATGCACTTGGCGTAAGATGCCCGGACAAAGCGGAACCCGGAACTCCACTAACCCTATTGGAATAAATGACATTCGCTGCTATAAGTCGCATGTTTCAGAAAACAAGGAAGATATTACTGTGAGCGGACACCTGAGTGGCGTGGCGCGCAGAAATTGACTCCCGACCCAAGGTCGGCCCAAGTGATGTTTGACGATATTCACGATCCCATTTCGCCCGTCACACCGGAGCGGGAATCCGCCGGCATGGCGACGTCAAGCACAGTCCGCGCCACCAATAAGGACACTCCGGCGCCGGGCCTGAAGCTTGAAATGTATGAAGGGCCACTCGACCTTCTCCTTGACCTGATTCGCAAGCAGGAAGTGAACATTTACGACATTCCCATCGCCCGGATCACGGGCCAGTACCTGGATTATCTGCATGTGCTGGAAGAACTTAACATCAATGTAGCGGGCGAGTTTATCCTGATGGCGGCAACCTTGATTTACATCAAATCGCGAATGCTCCTGCCGCCCGACCCCACCGCGCCGCTCGAAGATCAGGAAGACCCGAGAATGGATCTGGTGCAGCGGCTGCTCGAGCACGAGCAGTTCAAAAATGCAGCCGAAATGCTGCAATCAAAGCGCATGGTTGAGGATGCCATGTGGTCTCAGCCGGGAATCGGTGAGTTTGCCGAAGCAGAGGACGAGCCGGGTCTGGCGGTCTCCATATTCGACCTCATTTCCGTCTTCCGGGAGATTCTGGAACGCGCCAAGTCCAACCCCGCCATCAACTTGCAGCGTGAGCAAGTAACCGTGGGGCAGATGATCGAACGCGTGCGCCAGGCGCTGACGTCGAACCCGCACCCCATTCGTCTGGATGACTTGGCTTCCGGGTTCGTCGCCCGCACCGCCCTGATTGCGCTCTTCATCGCCCTGCTCGAACTGGTCCGGCTGCGAGCTATTCTGCTGCGCCAGAAGGATTTGTTCTCTCCCATCACTATTCAGCGTTCGCCCCATTTTGAGGAAGCGCTGGCCGGAGCAAACCTGGAGACCGTCGAATCAGGCTTGGCGGAGACGCTGGCTGAATCCAACGATGGATGAGTGCAGTGCCGGAGGCCGTATCGGAGTTGTGGCGTAGCCACATTAATTGGCAGGAATGGCTTGATTGTGGGAATGACGTGCTGGCGGGAGTGGCCCATTGGTGGGAGTGACGAATGTCGGGAAAGCCATTGATCGGACAGAGAAACCGTAGACGATTATGACGGACGAAACCCTGAAAGCCCTGATCGAGGCCATCCTTTATGTAGCCCCGGATCCGGTTCCGCTCGATACCCTGGTGAAAGCCCTGGAGGCTGAAGGCGGCGACCGGGTCGAAGCAAAGCTCGGCGAGCTGGTCGCGGACTTTGACCGTCCTGAACACGGGATCCAGATTCGTCAAGTGGCGGGCGGTTATAAGATCTCCTCGAAGCCGGAGCACCATGAAGTTCTCCGCAACTTTGTGAAGAGTCTGAAACCACCCATGCGGCTTTCCAAGCCCGCGCTTGAGACTTTGGCCGTCATCGCCTATCGCCAGCCCGCAACTGTCCCGGAAATTGAAGAAATCAGGGGAGTTAACTGCGGCGGCGTCATCCATACCCTGCTTGAAAGGAAGCTGATCGTTACCTCGGGCAGGAAAAACGTGCTGGGCCGCCCCATCCTTTACCGCACCTCGAAGGACTTTCTGGTCCATTTCGGCCTGAAAGACGTGAGCGAGCTCCCCAGCCTTCGTGAATTTGAGGAGTTGGCCAAGCAATCGCTGGGCGGGGACGCGCTGGCCGGCCCAGAGCCAGCAACTACTGGACAGGAAACCGTTGCAGAGCAATCAGCCGAAGTCAAGCAGGAGGAAGTCGAACCCGGCGTCGGACCGGAGGAGCTTGGGAAGTGATTTGGAGTGCGGGAGCTTGCTCCCGCTTTTTAGAGGCAATTCCTGCTTCGCCACCAAGCTTCTGTGAGCCACAGCCGAAATAAAGCGGCGGCAAGCCGCCGCACTCCGAAATCGGAACGGATGGTGGCGGATTCACCAAGCCACAGGAAACACGATGCAAGAACGCTTACAAAAAATCATCTCGGCGGCCGGACTCACCTCGCGGCGCAAAGCCGAAGCGTGGATCACGGGCGGCCGGGTGACCGTGAACGGCCAGGTGGTGACGCAACTTGGCTCAAAGGCTGATCCCGACGTCGATCAAATCCGCGTGGGCAGCCGGTCGCTGCGCATTCCGGACCATCACGCTTACTATCTGCTGCACAAGCCGGTGGGTTACGTTTCAACGGTGCGCGACCCGGAGGGACGCCCAACCGTGGTATCGCTCATGCGGCGGGTTAAAGAGCGGGTTTATCCGGTGGGGCGCCTCGACTACCACACTTCAGGGCTTATCATTCTGACCAATGACGGCGAGCTGGCCAATTTCCTGATGTCCCGTACATCCGCCGTGCCGCGAACGTATCACGCCAAGCTCAGCGGGGACCCGGATGCGGCCGCGATCAAGAGGCTCGAGCAAGGCATCGTCCTGGACGGCCGCAAGACGGCGCCCGCCCGCATCCGCGTTCTGCCCATGAAAGGACACAAGGAGAAGCCCTGGTACGAAGTGACGTTGGTGGAGGGCCGTTATCATCAGGTTCGGCGCATGTTTGAGCGCATTGGCGTGATGGTGGTAAAGTTGAAACGCGTGCGCATTGGCTTTCTGGAATTGGAAGGCATACCTCCCGGTAAATTCCGGGAAATCACACCGGCGGAAGTGGAACGGCTGCGCAAGCTGCGGGAGAAGAAGGCAGTGGTTAGTGATTAGTGATTAGTGATTAGTGGTTAGCGATTCGTGATAAGTGACAAGCGAGCAGTGAGAATGTTACTTCTTACTGGCCACTATCCACTAAGGGCCCGTTCAGAAATAACTGTTCCATCTTCCAACCGGTACCCCTCACCCGCCGCTTCGCGTCACCCTCTCCCCGCTGGCGGGGAGAGGGCAGGGGTGAGGGGATGTATTGGGTCCGAAATGGAACAGTTATTATCTGACAGACCCTAACCACCAATCACTAACCACTAATCACTCGTCACTGCTTTTAAGGCCCTGGGAAAACTCATGATGCGGTCATCAATTCGCGATCAAGCTCCGGCGTGGGTGAACCGGATTCGCCCTTATCCACCCGGCAAGCCCATTGAAGAGGTTGAGCGGGAGCTGGGGCATCCCGCCATCAAGCTGGCTTCCAATGAAAATCCGCTGGGTCCCTCACCCCGGGCGCTGGAGGCCATCCGCGCGGCGCTGGACCGCCTTCACCTCTATCCCGACGGCAATGGTTACTCGCTGCGGGAGAAGCTGGCCGGAATTGCCGCCCTGGAGATGAACCAGATTGTTCTGGGAGCTGGCTCAACCGACCTGATTGAGCTTGTGGCCAGGACGTTTCTTTCTTCGGCGGATGAAGGTATCACCGCCGAATCGTCGTTTTACATCTACCGCCTTGCTATTGAGGAAATGGGCGCCGCGCTCATCCAGGTCCCGCTTTTCCATCTCGCTTACGACCTTGCGGCCCTGGCTCACGCCGTCACCCCTCGCACCAAGGTTATCTACTTGGCCAATCCCAATAACCCCACCGGCACCATGTTCACGGCGGATGAGTTTGACCGCTTCCTGCGCGCCGTGCCGGACCGCGTGCTGGTGGTTCTGGACGAGGCTTATTACGATTACGTGCAGCGGCCGGATTACTCCCGCTCGCTCGATCATGTCCGCGAGGGCAGAAACCTCTTGGTGCTCCGCACGTTCTCCAAAGTATACGGCTTGGCAGGCTTGCGCATCGGCTACGGCATGGGCCACCCGGAGCTGATCGATTGCCTGAATCGTATCCGCTCGCCTTTCAACGCATCCTCGCTGGCTCAAGCGGGAGCGATGGCGGCCATTGACGACCGGGAGCACGTTTCAAGGTCGGTCGAATCCAACCGCCGGGAGATGGAGTTTGTGACCAAGGAGCTTTCGCTGATGGGGGTGCGGTTCACGCCCAGTGTGGCAAATTTCATCCTGATTGACACGGCACGGGATTGCGAGGATGATTTCATCAGGCTGCTCGACCGGGGAGTGATTGTACGGCCCATGAAGCTTTACGGGTTCCCAACCTCGCTACGTGTGACGGTAGGGAAACACCAGGATAACGAGCAATTCCTTGAAGCCATGCGCAGCATGATGATGGCCCCTGCCCGGGCCGCGCGTTAGCGGGTTTCTGAAGTACCTGGCACGGGTATCATTCTGAGCGTAGCGAAGAATCTGACTCTTGAAAGAATGAGCAAATTACGGGATTCTTCGTCGCCTTCGTCGTCTCAGAATGACAGCGAATCGGCATTTTTCAGCAGCCTGTTGAAGTGCAAAGCAGGGATTTTCGAGGTGCCGATTCGATGAGTGGGAGAATGACGGCCAGAACTCCACAGGCTGGGGCAGTTGTTGATCCTCGCAACGCGGCGGAGCCTCTCGCGCCAGGGCGCGACCCCATCACCGCCATCCTCAACCGCTACAAGCGGGTCGCCGTGGTCGGGCTATCACCCAAGATTTCCCGCCCCAGTTACGGCGTGGCTGCCTATCTCAAGGCACGAGGCTACCGCGTGATTCCTGTGAACCCCCACGCGAAGCGGGTCTTCAACGAAAAGTGTTACGCCACCCTCGAAGCGATTCCCGAACCCATTGATATGGTGGTGATCTTCCGCAAGGCGGAGTTTGTTCCGGAAATTGTGAAGAGCGCCATTAAAGTGGGGGCAAGGGTGATCTGGATGCAAGAAGGCGTCACCCATGAGCCGGCGGCGCGCCGCGCCCGTTCCGCCGGCCTTGAAGTAATCCAGGACCGCTGTATCCTCAAAGAACACGCCAAACGCTTCGTCAGTGAAGGCATTTGAGGCTCAATCTTATTGAGGGATGGCGTGGTGCTTTAGCGGGACGAATCCTACGTCACCGTAATTCCTGAAACTTCTCCAACGTGACACCCAGTTGCCGCAGAATCTTAAACAACAAAGGAGGGCCAACCTCTCGGCCACCTTGAAGCGGAATCGTGACGGCTCGTCCGTCGGGGTGATTCCAACGTTCGTGGCTCCCGGACTGTCTCGTCTTGGAAAATCCCAGGCTGCGCGCTGCGTTTTGAAATTCGCGAGCCGTGACGCTAGCCCGCATTTCTCACCAGCTTTTTGAAAACCGCTCAGGAGGTCTAATTTTCGGTCCTCGTCCGGGTTTTCGACCCCGCTGTCGTCAAAAGTAGGGAGTCTGGCTTCTCCTCGAGACCCTCACCCGCGTTCGATGACCCGTACGCTCTGCATGACCAGGACTCGCCACGCGGGCCGGGCACACTTCCCCCGGTGGATATTTCGCAGTGACAAGGAGGGGAATTCTTACTCCACGTTTCAGCTTCGCAGGGGAATCTGCTAAAGCTGAGCCCAAATCCTCGTACCCCAGCGCCAACCCGTACACCCGCTGCGCCACCAACTCCTTCACCGTGTGCTCGACCCGTTCCGCATCCCGATGGTCCGTAAAGCAGGCCGCAAACCGCTCGATGATCCCCGTCCGCTTCTCCACCTCCCGCAGCAGCAATCCTCCCCCATCGCTGGTGATCGTCCCCCCATCAAAACCCGCCCGCACTTCCCGCTTCCCCAGGGGCTGACATTCAAAAGGTTTTCCGCTACACTCTGTAGTCATAAAGGCTGTCTCCTTTTCTGGCGCAAGTTTTTCTCATCAAAATGCTGATGCCAGAAGAGACAGCCTTTTTCAATTGTTTAGTGAGAAATCCGGGTTAGAGGCGCCAAAAACCACGGCGCCGCCGCATCATCCGTCCCAAAAAAATTCAGAAGCAGGTTGGCCGCCTTCTCGCGGCCCTCGGGGTCGGAATGATGGGTGCCGTCATACAAGAAGTCCTGGCAGCCCCAGACCAGGCCATCGCTGCGCGGCGTCATGCCATTGGCCCGGTCGTAGTCCGCCCACGCCAGCCACGGGGCCATCACCGGGTCGTAATTGACATTACTTGAAGTGGCTGCCCTGGGCAGGCGCCGTCACTCCAGTTCCGGACATGTTCAACGTCTGCGGGCTGGTGGCATCGCTGTCAATGAAGGTAAGCGTACCGGGAAGACTGCCGGTTTGGGTCGGGGTGAAGGTGACCATAACAGCGCAGGATGCCATTGAAGGAAGTGACGAACCACAGTTATTGGTTTGCGCGTAATTGGCGCTGGCCGCGATGCTGCCGATGTTCAGCATCGTGGAGCCCGTGTTCTCTACGGTGACAGTCTGCGGCAAGCTGGTCGTGTTTATAACCTGATTGCCAAAGGCTAGGGTCGAAGGGTTCAGAGAAACCTGAGTGCCGATGCCGCGAAGCCGCACGGTTTGAGGACTTGAAGGGTCACTATCGGAAAGCGCAAGGTTTCCGTATAGGATGCCGGTGGTTACCGGCGTGAAGGTGAGGAAGATCCTGCAGGTGCCGCCGGGCGGAACACTGTTCTTGCAGTTATTGGTCTGCGAAAAGTCTCCAAACGTCCTAACGGCGGTAATGGATAGGGCCGAAGTTCCGCCATTCGTCAGCTTGACCTGCGACTTGGAACTGGAGCCTAACAGGGCAGTCCCAAAGCTGGCTCCGGGATACAGCGAGTTCGAGAGAGTGACTTCGCCGCCCGTCCCCGTCAGCGTGACGGTTTGCGGGCTTGTGACGTCAGTATCCGTGATGGTTAGAGTGCCCGTGCGCGGCCCCGTTTGCGTCGGGTTGAAGGTGACATTGATCTTGCAAGTTGCGTTCACACTTAGCGTCTTGCAGCCGTTCGTTTGCTTGAAGTCCCCGGTCGCGGCGACGTTGGAAACGGTGATCGGGACGGTTCGGATATTTGTCAACATCAACGCATAAGCAGGGCTGGCGGTGCCGACCTGCTGGCCTCCATAATAGATGTCCGCGGCCGCATTAATCGGGCAAGTCTGCGGACTGAGGATCACGGGAGGAAGCGGCTGCTGGGTGAAATCAAAGCTATCCGTGGTGTCATTGGCAGCGGCGTCGCGTTCGGTGAGTGACGGCAGATTAAAACGATCCTCGATGAACTTGAGGACCGAGGAAAACTCATATTGGGTATGAGAAATATAGCCGGGCCGGGCATAGGGCGAAATAATGATCAGCGGCACACGAGGGCCGAGACCGTATTGATCGAAATTAGGCGGCTTGACCTGGTCATAGAATCCTCCGAAGTCGTCCCAGACTAGGAATATTGCGGTGCTATTCCAGTCCGGGCCGCGCATGATGGCGTTAATTTGCGCCACCGTCCAGTTTTCACCTTGGCACGTGCTGTTGGGTGGATGCTCGCTGTTGTTTCCGGTTACAAGCCAACTCACCGGCGCCAGATTGCCATTGGCCGCGTCGGTCACGAACTGGGTGTCCAGCACGACGTGCTGTGACCAGAGTGATGAATTGCGAATGTGGTTGATCGCGTCATAAGTTGAATATTGGTACCCTCTGGCATTCTCCGGGGGCGCATAATATTTCCAATCGATCCCCGCCGTGTCCAGGTTGTCCGCCAGAGTTGGGAAATCGAAGCAAGGGAAGACGTCCGAAATATCCCCCAAATTATCCAGAACCTGGACTGAAGTATTTCCCGGAGCATCGCAGCCCCAATTAAAAGTGTTGTTGAGAGGGACGCTGATGACGCCGCCGGACTGGGCCGCAATGGTGTACAAGTGATTCGGGAAGCTCGGGCCGTGCAGAGAGGAAAACATCTGGTCGGCCAAGACAAACTGCCGGGCATAGGTATAGTAATTGGGAATATCCGCCTGAGTGAGTTGTGAATAGGAAAGATATTCGCCGTTGACATTGCCCCTTGCGATCAGGTCAAAGTGGTCCATTTTACCGCCATCCATGGCGTTAATGGCGGAAGGCCAGTCATGACCGATGTCTCCTACCTGGTCCGGGGTGTGCCGGAGGGGAATCACTTGGCCGGTGGAGGTAATTCCAGTGGTGGCGCCATCCGCTCCTGGAAATTGTCCGAAGTAGTTATCAAAGCTCCGGTTTTCTTTGATGATGAAAACGATGTGCTGAATAACGTTGATACCGGCCGGAGCCGGGGGACGCGCTGGGCGCTGGGGCTGAGCGCCACGGCCGGGCCCGGCGAGACTGAACAGGACGGCCAGGCTGAAAAGTCCAAGAACCGTAAAGCCCAAAACACTTTCACAGTTTCGGCTAAGTCTTCGCATCTTCTCCCCCCTCTTCGTATGCGCCCCGATTTATCGTCCCTTCCTGGGGCGGAAGGGACGTGCCCGGTGCGCTAAACTCTGTGTCGGCACCAGAAACCAGGGCAAGGTGGTGTCCGTGGTTTTAAAAAAGTTGAGGAGGATGCTGGCTTCCGCCTGCTTGGCGGCGTCAACCAAGTGCGTGCCGTTGGGTTCAAAATCACTGCAAGGCCACACCAACCCATCACTCCGCGCCAGCATGCCATTCGCCCAGTCATAAGGTCCCCATGCGATCCACGGCGCCAACACCGGGCCGCTGGCGGGATTGTAATTCAATGCCGGGTCGCCGTTGATCTGATCCTGGATAACGGCCTGGACGGCAAACCCGGTTTCGTAGGCGTAGGTTTCGGGGTCGGGCGAGACTGGCAAACCGTTCGAGTACCCTGAATAGAAACGGGTGCTGAAGTACGCAAGTTTCAAGTTGGGGAAGAAGGTATGGAGATTCTGAGCAATGGAAATATATTGGCTCTCGAGAGTTGTCATGTCTCCGGGGAAAGTTCCGTTCGGACCGGCATCGATATCTTCAAACCAAACGGCTTGCACCTGGTTTGCCGTCACCCCCGATTGGGGCAGGAAATAATCCATGATGGCGCTCCAGCCCGCGCCGCCAGGATTTGCAAAGTACGGAGCGCCCAGGCGAGGCTGCGCTCCGGGAACAAACACCAAGTGAGAATTCAATGAAGGGTCGCCCACACCAGCCTGGATGAATTGGCCGAATGTATCGAACGTAACGGAGAGTCCGACGGAAAGCAGGCCAATCTTTCCATTGGGGTCAGGGTTGCCGTTGGCGTCGAGCGGCTGTATGGATTGGGCAAAGTTCACACCATCCGCATCATGGCTGGCCGGCATGATGTTGCTGCCGTTCAAGTACAGCCCGCCCTCCGCGCCCTGGTAGTAACCGGCTCCAAGATCGTTGATCGGCACAATGGGATTGTTGGTTCCGGGGACATCGAAAATGATGTTGTTGCACTCGGCTCCGTTGGGGGCCGCGACCGGCAAGCTGAGCACGGAAGTCGTGGTGTTTGGGGGCGTGCTGGAATCCGTGACTTCGACCGTCACCCGGTGATTCCCTACTTGAGTCCCGGCGCTCATCGTCCCCGTGATGGTTCCCGAACTGGACAGAGAAAGACCCTGCGGAAGATTTGCCCCGGTGGCGAGGCTCCAGCTATAAGGCGCGGTGCCACCCGCCGCCAGAAGCGTCGTGAGGTAGGCGAAGCCGGCCGTGCCGGACGGTAGCACAGGGAAAGTTGTGATCGACAAAGGAGTCGTCGCAATCGCGGTTGCCGTCAGCGGTACGGTTTTGGGCGGGAGCACGTCGCTGGTCATCACCAGAGCTCCCGTGTAGGAGCCAACGTAGGTGGGCAAAAACTCAACCTGAACCGGAAGCGAATGCCCAGGTTGCAAAACAACCGGCTGGGTGAAGCCCTCGATGGAGAATGGAGGCTCGGCATAAACGGATTTCACTTGCAGCGGCGAGGTTCCGGTGTTGGTGTAGGTTACGGTCTGCGGGAAATGCCGGTTTCCGACGCGCAGATTCGTGAAGGTCAAGCTGGAGGGGCTGATGCTGGTTGCGGCGCCGGTCGTGAAACCTGCGCCCGACAGAGTCACCACCACGGGGCTATAGCCCTGCACGGTCACCGTGAATGTCCCTTGGAAGTTCTGCGCCGAGTCAGGAACGAAGGAAATGCCATATTGCATGCCGTGCCCCTTGTAAATCGTGAGAGGGGCGAATCCGTAGTCCAACTGGAACTCACCGGGCGAGAGGCTGAAGGTGGTGATGGTGATGCTGGACGGACAACTAACATTAGTGATCGTAATGGGCTGAACCTGAGCACTCCGAGTGCCGACGGCGACATTTGCGAAGTTGATCTGCAGATTCGAAGGACTCACGGTAAAACAATTCTGGGCGCGCACCCACGAACCCATAGCCAGCATTAAAACTGCTGCCAACGCCGGCCCTCCGAAGATAGACCCCAACCCCCATTGATATTTCATGGCTCTTTCCCCTCCTGATGGGGTTATCCCCCGGATTAACCCTTCCTTCACCCCAGAATTCCACACTGTATTAAGAAATACCGATACTGGCTGAAGCGCATTCTTCCTCCCGTATTGATGCCTGTTCCCCCCCACGTTGACAGCCATTCATGAGCACATGGATGTGAAGCGCAGGTTCCACCCCATCGGCGCAGCCCCGCTTGTTCACGACGCCAAGCTCCCGGGGCCGGGAGCCTCCGGTGCCGAGCTCATCTCCTGCAGCGACGGGGGAAACGTCATGATGCGTGGCCTTGATGACAAGGCTGGCCTGTGGCTCCTAGGCCGAGACGGGGCACACAAACCCCGCCAAGCAACCCGGGAGCTTTGATACTGACATTAGAAAGATTCCCCGTTTCCTATTCATTGCAGCCTATTCCAGGATTTCAAGCAAACGTGACCACTTCGTTTGCGCCACCCGTTGTCAGGTAGAGTTTATGCCCGCAAAAGTAGCACACGAGAGCGAATCATGTCAAGCTGCATTTTGTTCACCTGTATCATCTTGATTCTAAAGGCATGGCGTGGGAGGTTCCCGGAACACCGAAATCCGCTTCTGCCTTGTTTGCACAGTGGTTGGAGTTACCGGAAGCGTTTCCAGGCAATCGACGGAAAGGGGACCGTTTTGGGTTTTGACTCAGGTCTCCACCGCCACATGGCGGGAATGCAGAATAAGGCCGCCACCTGCCGCCGGGCTTCTTTGAAGCCGTTCGGCGCCAAACTGCATCAATTAGCTCGGAGGAGATTCGCAAGAGATTGTGTGAAAGAGCCGAATAATGCCCTTTATGTGTTGTATTTACGGCAGGCGTGCTCGCCGTCTTTCGATAGGACTGCAGCCTGCTCTTAGCCTACTATCCGGCAATTAGAATGAGGAAAGCATCAGGTGTCATCGAGAAATACCGCAACACTCCCCTTCAGGCCGTGTTGTAATCATCATGAAGGTCACATCAACGCAGCTGATGGCTTCAGGCGGGGGAAACTAGCCCAAAGGATTTGCCCTTGACTCTGGGGCGGCAAACGTAACATTTCATTTCTTTGGTCCATACGGACTCATGGAAGGATAGGGTAACAATGGAAACGGCAACACACACGAAATCTTCAGGTGGCGCGGGATCAAGGACTCGAGAGGAAAAACAAGGAAGCCTATTGCTTTCAGTCAGATTGACCCTTATTGGGATTGCCTGCATCCTGATTCTCGGATGCGGCGGATCAAACTCTACGGTGACAACTCCGCCCGGATCGTCAGGGTCTGGATCAGGGTCGGGTTCAGGGTCGGGGTCCGGTCAAAGTATCACCACACAATATTTTGGCTTGGACATATTCTCAAATGTATTGCCACCTAGCCCGGCCGCACCGTGGCCATCATTCTCATTTGGCAGCCTCAGATTGTGGGACGACGGAACGAACTGGCAAGACTCCAATACCGCCGCTGGGGTCTACAATTTCTCCAAATTGGACGCTTGGTTGCAAATCGCGCAACAGCATGGGGTTACGGACATTCTCTATACGTTTGGGAAAACCCCACCCTGGGCCTCTTCGAACCCCAACGATCAGACTTGTGCTGGTCCCAGCTCGCTCCCGGGCTCCTGTGATCCGCCGAACGATTTGAATCCCGACGGGACCGGGACGGACCAGCACTGGCGGGACTTTGTTACCGCCATCGTCAACCACAGCGCCAGCAGTCCCAATGCCCACATAACCTCATGGGACATTTGGAATGAGCCCAGCCTGCCGAAGAAATGGAACGGCACGATGGCTCAACTCGTTCGGATGGCCAAAGATGCCAGCACCATTATCAAGGCTACAGACCCCTCAGCCCTGGTGACCACACCCAGCCCGGTTGACGGTGGGTCCGGACTGAGCGCCGCGCAGTGGATGACCCAATACCTGGCTGCCGGAGGAAATACCTATGCGGACGTCGTAACTTTCCACGGCTATCTGAGCGCGAATGGCTTGAGCGCCCCTGAAAATATTGCATCCACGGTGCAGGATCTGGCCAGTTCCAGGAGCTCTGCCGGGCTTTCCGCCAAGCCCTTGTGGGATACCGAAAGTGACTGGGGCCGCGACTCAAACCTTCCGGACCCGAACCAGGAGGCAGCATTTCTGGCCCGCTTCTACCTGGTGCAATGGTCCAACGGCGTCTCGCGACTTTACTGGTATCAGTATGGCAACCGCGCGTTTGGATCCCTCTGGCTTCCCGGAACCGGGACGAACGCAGCCGGAATCGCCTATGGAACCGTCTACAAATGGATGGTGGGCGCAACGATGAAGAGCTCCTGCTCTTCCGCTGGGAGCGTTTGGACCTGTAACTTCACCAAACCTGGGAACGTCACGGCACAGGCGGTTTGGGATGCTTCGCAGACGTGCAGCAACGGAAACTGTACCACCTCCAGCTATACCCCCAGTTCCTCCTACACCCAGTACCAGGACCTGGCGGGGGGCGTCACTCCAATTTCCTCCGGATCCACAGTTCAAATTGGCGCTGAGCCAATCCTCCTCGAAAGCCAATAGTGCGCGCCGGGGTGTGCGGCAGATAGAGCGATGTAGGGCCGGGGCAAGCCCCGGCCTTCAATGGCGCACCAACAAGGCCGGCCCAAGGGCCGGACCTTCGGCCTAAACCATGTGGCAACAGGCCGGCCCAAGGGCCGGACCCTACGGCCTCTCATCGCCGGTCAGCCACGCAGCGGAAGCCAATCGTGCCGGAGCGGTCGATGCCCGGAGCCGTTAGCAGATATTTTCCGTGTTCGTTGAGTTTGTAAGCCTGGGGAAAATACCAGATTGACCCTTGGGGTTGATAGTAACTGCCACCGCGTAAGATTGCGGCCCGGTTGTGCGCGTCCCGGTACTCGTCGGTCCACTGCCAGACGTTGCCGACCATGTCCATCACGCCGAAGGGACTGGCGCCTTTCGGCGTTGCCCCCACATCGGACGGCTCGCGCAAGGCGCGGCCCTTGTCCGGCGCTGGCGCAGCGCTTGAATCCCATTGATTTCCCCACGGAACCATTCGCCCGTCTGGTCCCTGGGCCGCATACTGCCACTCCCATTCGTGGGGCAACCGCTTTCCGGCCCAGGCCGCGTAGGCGCGAGCATCTTCCAATGAAACCCACGTGACCGGCTTGTGTGCCCAGCCCACCGGGAATGTTCCGTTGCGCCAGTCTCGCAGAAAATTGTGGCTGTCCTTGGGATGATACTGAGTGGCGTCGAGAAATTTCTTGAACTCGGCATTGGTGACGGGAGTGCGATCCATGAAAAAAGCCTTGATATACATGCGATGCCGGTGACTGCGCCGGGGAGAGTCCTCCCACGGCATTTGGACATCCACCCCCACCTGATTTCCCCCTTCAACCTCAATCCCGGAGACCTGGAAGTCGAAGTCGCCGCCAGGAATGGCCACCATGCCCCGGGGCGCAGTTTGGGCTGGTTTGGTCGGCGCGATCTTAACGATGTGCTGCGGCAGGAAATGCCACTGGGACGAGAAGCTGGCAAGAGGACGGCTGGAAAGCCGGTTCATCACTTTCAGGAGTTGCTGCTCACTTGGAGAAAGTTGGGACGCCGCAAGAATCGCGCCATAGCCTTGCGGCTCCAGAGAAAAACTGAGCGTCGCAATGCCGCCGGTCAACTCGGGTTTTAGTTCGACGCCGCGCCACACGTTGTAGTAGCGCAGGCCAGCATGATAGGCGACCTGAATTTGCCGGCCGGCGAGGGCGTATTCATTGCGGTTCACAATCATCCACAGGGTCTTGTGATCGGCTGAAGACTTTACGGCGCCGGTAAACTTGCTGGCGAAAACGCCATATTGCAGCACCGGCGTGTGCGGTTCCCACAGTGGGCTGATCAGAAGGCCGGCAAAGGCGCGCTGGATCGTGCCCATCCGGCGCAGGATTTCGGCATCCCGATCGGTGATGGAATTCCAAACTCCGAAAATATTTTCCCAGCTCTCGTATCCCACGCCGTTGAAAAAGGCGGCTTGCAGGCTCTCCGTCTTGTCGCGGGCCCAGCGGTCACAGACGTTGACCATGTGGCGCGGTTCGAGCCACTTGTTTTTGCTGACCATCGGCTCAAACGGATATTTCCAATAACCCCAACTCAGATTGTTCCACCCGAGCGCAATGTCCACATCTCCACTCAGCCCATTCTCCGGCTCAAAGGCAATCGGGTGGCCCGTCTGATCCGAGGCCGTGCGGAAAATGGGCGGCACGGCCGGCATGGTGTCGGCATTGACTCCGTCAGCGCCGACCTGGGCCATCAGCCGGGCCAACGCTTCCCAATCGGGCCGCGCCTCCGGCCGTGTTCCGCGATCCCACGGGTTGTAGGCAAACAGCACTCGAACGCCGTGACGATGAAACTCCTCCACCATCTCTCTTACCCCGGCGATTCCTCCCGGCATGTCGCGGACCAGGTCAAACTGGTTGCGGTCATCGACGCCCAGATTCGGATACGACGGCCAGATCAGCACGGCATCGATCCCTCCGTAGCGGCGCTTGAGGTCCGCCAGGTAACGATCCACGGTGTAATGGCCCGATTGGGGATCGTAGAAATAGCGGTCCTGAATCATCATCTGCGGCTGGATAAAACTTGACTGCGTCCACTTCAATTCCGGGCGGTCGTATTGCGCCCCGGTGTAACCCATGCGAATCAAGTGCTCGAGCCGCCAAGCCTGGAGGGTGGCGAGCCACGCTTGAAACGATTCCCGCGTCACCGGTTCTTGCGCGCCTTGCGCGCAACACATTCCGTGGGTTGCCCCGGCATTGGCCGGGCCAGGAATCTGTTCGTTCTGTGGCGGGTAGAAATTCTGCGAGTTATTGAAATCCTGCGCGCCAAGCGGCAAGCAGAACAAAAGACCGCAAACCAACATCACACCGCGTCCGTTTTTCAACCTGACCGCTCCGGCCTCAAACTCAATGTTGTTCACTTAAGGTCCGTTCGGAAATAACGGCGTATTGTCTAACGAGGTCCCCTCACCCACCGCTTCGCGTCACCCTCTCCCCGCAGGCGGGGAGAGGGCAGCGGTGAGGGGGGACGAACCGGCAGACACGGTTGAAACTGTGCTCTGCCGGTCTCGAAGGAAAGGATAAGAATCATCCACGTCGAAGATGACCGCAAATCTCAATACACTCTCACCAATACCCCGCCATGCCGAGGCACGCTGGCTGAGAAGCTGCCGGTAAACTTGCCGAGGTTTTTCCTGGCCCAAAGATCGCGCACTGTTTTGGTCCCGCTTACGCCGATGTCCTTAAAGTTGGCGGTAATACGCTCCGTATCCTCACCGTGGTTGATCAACAGGGCGGCTGTGGAGCCGTCCGCCAGCGGCTTGGCCCAAACTTCGTAAGGTCCAACCTGCCACACCCAGCGTCCTTGCGCACCTTTGGGATCCTGATCGATGGCGATCACTTCGGGATTGGTCAAAATGGCCAAGGTCTGCGCGTTCATGGCGGCAAGGTCGTTCCCGGCCAGCAATGGCGCGGCCATCATGCACCACATGCTCATGTGGCTGACGGTTTCGTCGTGGCTCATGTGGCCGTTGCCCACCTCAAGCATGTCTGGATCGTTCCAGTGGCCGGGCCCGGCATAGGGTTCTATTCCATCCTGGGTGTGGGCGATGGAAACCATACGATCATAATTGTCATAGATGTCGCCGGTGGTGCGCCAGGAATTGCCTCCCACCGAAGCGCCCCATTCCCAAACCGACCGCATCCCGTACTGGCAAAGGCTGAAGACGATGGGACGCCCGGATCGCACCAGCGCGTCGTGCATCTTCTTATAGACGGCCGGCATATCCTGGCGTTTGTAGACATGGTCCGCGCTGCACCAATCGTACTTCAGGTAGTCCACGCCCCAAGCCGCGTACTGCATTGCATCCTGCTGCTCATGCCCGTAGCTGCCTTCATACCCCGCGCAGGTCTTCGGGCCGGGAGAGGAATAGATGCCGAACTTCAAACCCTTGCTGTGAATATAGGCGCCCAGCGCCTTCATGTCTGGGAATTTTGAGTTGGGGTGAATCACGCCGCGCGAGTCACGCTGGCCCTGCCAGCAATCGTCAATATTGATGTAGCGGTAGCCAGCCGCTTCCATGCCGTTCGATGCCATGGCGTCCGCAGCGGCGCGCACCACGGCATCATTCACCTTGCAAGCGAAATGGTTCCAACTGTTCCACCCCATCGGGGGTGTGGCGGCGAGCTTTGACTGCTGCGCTGCCGCCGGAGCGGCCAGCGCGCCGAGCATCATCAGCGGCAGCACCGCGCGCACCGCCAATTTGAACCGGAATTTCTCCATGACTTTACTCTCCTTCTGAATTTCTTCGCCGTTTGACGGAGCCCTTCCCCGCACGGGCAGCACGAATCCTATCACGGGACGATAAGAATTTGCAGGTTTTCGCCGCTGTGGCGGCGAGATGCAGCGGGCCATGCTTAGCGTGTAGCCTCGGACAGTGCATTCCTGTCCGTGGGCTTTGCAACGGAGGCCAGCCCCACGGTCAATCAGAAGCAGATTGACCGTGGCTACCCGCCAACATTACCTTCCAGGGCATCGAATCCGAAGCGCCGCTCATCCTGCTCGACAAGGAAGGCATCTGCGCCTCGTCCGGTTCGGCGTGCCTCGCTGATTCCGACGAGCCGTCACACGTGATCAAGGCGATGAACCCCGATTCTGCGGCCCCGCGGCAGATGATTCGGTTTTCACTGGATTGCGAACGCGCGGCTGCAAGCACAAACACAGTGCTGGCCGTTCTGGAAAAGGCGGTTGTGGCACTACACATTTAACCGCGCAACGGTATCAATCTCGTACGGTCACGCACCGGCTGGGCGCTCACTAATCGCACCTACGCCAAACAACGGCATGGATTCGCCGCCCGCGGTTCAGGATACAGGCTGAAGTTTCTTATTTGGTTGCAAATGCAACAGGAGTTCGTCCGCGGAATTTCGCGCTTTCCTGATTGCATTGTTTCCACCCAACGTACTGAAGCTGGTTTTAACGATTCTCCTTCGGATGTCAAATCGAGTCGAAGCCATTTCAGTAACTATTTGTCCGGAGAGACCGTTGCTGCATTCGCCCGAGGGAAAAGTGAGAATCACACTGCAGCCCGCAGTGGCCAAGGTGCTCAGCAATTTGTCGAGAGATGTTTTTGATTCGGACTTATTGCAGAAGGAAGACTGGGGTCTTTCTTGAATAGCAGGATATCGACCGGCGCCTTCGACTGGACCACAGGTGCCACGGGCGATAGTTTCAAGCACGTGATAAAAGCGGCTGTACTGTACTCCTGAATAGGGGAGGTCAACAATAACTAAATCCTTGGGTGTAAGTGTGGGCGCAATTTCCAGAGCATCTGATCTAAGGGATTCACCGGTCACCCTTGCATGCCGCGGGCAGATTTTCGCCAGAGCTGCCTTGGCATCTACCAGAGGATCGCGCTGCCACGCCTCCCGTATGAAGCGCCCTGCACTTCTGGTAGGTCGAAACGGCTGGGCAGTGTGTCCCGGAGCCGCAGCACATTTGCTGGCGGCCCATATTGCTGCGGCTCGGCACGCAACTCGGCTTGTTACATTCGCGGGCAGATATCGCAGCATGTAATCTAGTGTCAACGCTTGTGCTGGGCTGTAGTAATAGCCGCCGTAGGCGTTCCAGATCGGACCTATCGATGATGGCATGGCGCAGATTTCCCGCGCGGATTCGACCAGCCGCTTCGTGCTTCTGTCCTCCAATTTGCTTGCCCGATGCCACAGCCGACATCTGTTTCTATGTCTCTTAGCGACCGGAAGCCACGCATCTGATAGCTTTACCGGATCGAGCGGAGCGTCCCGACCCACGACGGCACGAGCCAAGGTAACAGCGTAATCTTGAAGATCGATAGCAAGCACCGGGCAGTTGGTTTTTTCTGCTGCAAACCAAGCAACTGATCCCGCGCCGCAGAGGAGATCTACAATGCGGCTGGCCCTAGGAGCGCACTCAGAGATCAATTCTCCCAGTCCATTTTGCAGCATCATGCGCTTTGAGCCCATGTATTTCAATCTTATCTCGCGTACAGAGCCACAAACACCGATTCTACAACACTAAACTTCATCGTGTCCGGACACCAGGACGGATTCCGCTGGACCTTCCAGAATCGATTCCCTGTGCTCAAGGCCTTATCAACAAGCTGTCGAAATTTTACGAGTCGGTGATATGCAACGATCTGGACGTTGTCAATGTCGGGGAAGTGATTTGCTCTCGGCACTTGCACATCCGAGAATTCGATATTTGAAATCCGCTCAACTCTGTCGCTGAGAAACTGTGCGTCAAGAGGTTGGAAGACAGGGAACTGATCAACATGGTCTGAATAGTTTGCCTTGTTTCTGTGGGCACCATCCGACTCTGGTTGATCATCACGGTTTGGATAGAAAAATGGGTCGCCGGCAAGTTGAGGGTGCTCACTCGCACATTTCCAGTAGAACTTGTGCTCTCGATCTCCCCCATTCTTTTTTTCGATGCGAAAGACAAGGCGATTTCCTTCTTTGTCAAGACTGACAATCCGTCTCTTCTTGTGAAGTTGAAAAACGCCAAAAAGGTGGGCAAACGCCCGAACCGAATAGTGACTGGAATAGTAACCTGCAACAGAAGCCCAGATTGGGCTCGCCTTCGTTAGTGAGACCGAGATCAGAAAGCTGTGCACGGATCTGAGCCACATTTCAACAGCTGCCGTCGCAAAGTAAGTCAAGAGTTGCGGTCGCGCGGCAACGACTATAGTCGGAGATGATGGGTCAACCTGGTTCGAAAGCAAAACCGATAACGTTTCCGGCGCGGGAAAGGCACCCGCGGCACTCCGCTGATTTAGATCAGCAAACATGATCTGTACTCGGCTCAATAACTCGTCATCCATAAGTTCAGATCCCGAGAGCTTTATGCACCTTTGACCGCATGTCGTTTGCGATCTCCGAGATCTTCTCCGGCTTTGTCCGGCGGAGATCGTGCTTTGCTCCAAATGCTGCCCAAAGGGTATTGCGGAACAATCCGATGCCACCGCTGCCAAGGTACTTTTGGTTTTTGAATTCCTTCTTCTCAATAAACACACCGTCTCTTAGCAAGCCGGCTCGATCTGCGGTCTCTTTCAACCACTGTGTGAGGGCTTGTTGAGCATCTGCTGAGATAAACGCTGTCTTCGCATGTTGTAGTTTCCACAGCATCGCCGGCATCAAATCCAAGATTGAAACAAGCACCCTTCCCTGATAAGCAACGTTTTCAGGATTCAGTTCCTTGTGCTTCAGCGCCTTCGTGGTCTCAAAACGACCCGATGCTTCCAGCCATGCCTTGAGGCATTGTGCCAAGAACTCGGTTTGCATCTCAAGTCCCCGGATCCCACACTTCAGTAATGCGGGAAGAATGTCTTCAACCGCGTTGTTCAGAGTTGCTAGAGTAATGACATCTTTGACGCCGAACTTGATGCCTGGAATTTGGATCATTCCTACTAGCGGGCCTGTCTCCAACATTAGCCTTCGGCCGATATCTTGCGCTCGCTCTTTATCGTCGAGTGCTTCCCGATTTCCGCGTGCAGTGGGGTAGAGATCGGCGACGAGGGAGCGATCAACCTTCTTCTGGTTGAAGTTCACATCGATAAAAATCTGCGCTTGCTTCCGGGGCGGCTCGTCGGGTGCATCCAGATCGAGAAACACTTCTGCTGGTATATCCCATTTAGCGTTCGGCTTCTCTTCTTGGAGAAGTCTTACTGCGAAATATGCCCCATTTATCCGGTGTTGACCATCGATTACCGAAAAGTTAAGACTGTCACTGTTCGCATCGAAAGTCAGCGTGCCGGCTTCGGGATCCTCAGCGGGTTTGATTTCGGCACCGTTCACGTGCAGAAGTACGTTGGAGAAGGTCGGAAACTCACTCTTGACCGGCGTGATAACACCTGCGACGCCGGGGGGCCATTCGCGGCCAGGTTCATTCTTTTTTGGCTCGTAAATCTTGCAAAAGTATTTGTCCAACTTACTTGGGACATCGACTATTTCCTTTTGAAGTAGGTAAGCTGCGATATGCGCGACTCGTTTCCACTCCAACGACCGCTGGATAGCCTTTACCTTTCCCGGGTTGCGGTGAGGAGAATGAGGCGTCCCCGGCCACCATTCCATGAGCTTCGTGACATCCAGGGCACAAAGACAGTGTTTCTTTTGTTGCAGATCTGGAAGAACAAAAGGGTTTTTGGGAACGATCACGGAAATCCGTTGGACAGACGCTCCGCTAGATGGGTTCTTCATAGTCCAATTCCCCTAAGGTTGACTTCAAGACCGTTGAGCACGCCTCGTCGGCCTATGCTGTTGAGGATTATCCCGGGAGTCTTCCCTTTCCGCGAGTGCGCAACCCCAGCATTTCGCTTGGCCTCATCCCATTTCGCCGAAGCGTTGGCGTCCTCGCACGCGACTACGAGGGGAGTATAACAGAACCCTGGATCTAAAACCGCAGGCAAGAGGCCGGCTGGCGCAGCCCTTCTCAGGTGTGTGGGTCGCGACGCAGCCACCCCCGCTCTCGCACGCGTGGTCGGGGGACGAATAACGCAATCGTGAAACGGGGAAGATGGCAGACCCAAGCAAGGGTCTGCGCCAGCCAGTGTCACAGTTTGACGACACCACATACGCGGGTGGCGGCGACATCGTTTTGCCATGTCGGCGCCGGTTGCAGGAAAGCCAGTTTTACAAGGGGGGGCGCCGAAGCTGGGCTCCACTCCCCCACATACCCTTAGAACACCGCCTGCCCCTGGATGTCTCCTATGCTCCTTCGGCTCTTTGGTGGGCCGGGGCTGCCCCTCGGGGTCTGCGATCGTGGTCCCTTGATGCACCTTGCAGCGAACAGACCACGGAAGGTCTGCACCAACCCCGCCGAACGGCTATAATTTACGAAATAGTCCACTATCCCGGCGGCGGTCAAGCCAATTCTGGGTTCTGCCTCCTGCCCCAAACCAGGAATACGCCTACCTGTTCACCACGTTCCATTTGGGTAGGGATGAGGCGTTCGGCGAAAATTGTCCGACGCAAGAGGCTTCGTCATAACTGTGGAACGGATAAAGAACCAGAATCGCGCTTTGCACGGCTGGACAACGCCGTTATAATTTCGTCCGGCGCAAAGCATGACCGTTTCAGGCCCGGTTCTGAAGGTATGACGACTCAACGAGAATTCCTGGGTAGGAATATCCCGGCGGCGGCCGACAGGGCATGGAAATCCGGCTCTCGTCGAGCGTCGCGCCAGCAGACGGCCGGGACGCTAATTCGCAAATACGCGCGGGAAGGATCCGTGCCCGGAAGGTAAAATATGAAAAAACTTTTGATCTTGCTAATGCTCGCCCTGGCGGCGGAGTCGTGCGGCAGACGGCAAACCCAATCATCACGCGCATCCGCATCGTCAGCCAACACCCCGGTCCGTGGCCCTTTTTCTGACAGCGAGCTTCAGGCGTTTTCCGCCCTTGGACCTATTGATACCCACACTCACGTCTTTCAAAATAATCCGGCCTTTGACGCCATGCTGCAAAGGCTCCATCTGCACATTCTGGACATCTGCGTTGACGACGATCACAGCTCGTTCCAAAAAGACTTGCCGCTCGAAATCCATGACGCCTTGGAAGTGGTCCACGCCAGCAGTAACCAGGCAGCGTTATGCACCACTTTTGATCCGTTCAAATTCAGAGAGCCCGGTTTCACTCAAGCCGTCATTCGCCAGATCAACCACAATTTTGATCAGGGGGCCATTGCCGTAAAAATCTGGAAGAACATCGGCATGGAGATTAAGGATGCGAAGGGACATTACATCCTGCCGGATAATGCCATCTTCGAGCCCATCTACAAGGATATTGCCGCACACCACAAAACCCTCATCGCTCATGTTGCGGATCCCAATACCTTGTGGGAACCTCCCAATCCCAAGGCCCCGGACTACTCCTATTATATGAAGCACCCCGAGTGGTACATGGATCAGAAGTCCCATCCTGCCTCCAAAGAGGCGATCCTACGGGCGCGCGACCATCTATTGGAAGAAAATCCGGACCTGCGCGTAGTGGGCGCACACTTGGGAAGTATGGAAGCCGATTTCAGCCAGATCGCCCAGCATTTGGACCGCTATCCCAATTTCGCCGTCGATATCGCCGCCCGCATGCCCTACCTGATGATGCAACCCCGCGCCAACATCATTGCTTTCATTGCCAAATACCAGGACCGGTTGCTCTACGCCACCGATTTTGAATTTTTTCCCGGCAATGACCCGCAGGCAACGGTCATGGATTGGCAGAATCATTACGCGCGCGATTGGAGATTCTTCGCGACGAATGACACTCTGGATTATCAGGGCCGCAAGGTGCAGGGGCTTGATCTGCCTCAGCCCATTCTCCGCAAGCTCTACCACGACAATGCCCTGCACTGGTTCCCAGGGATCCTTCCGGCGGGCGATTGAGTTTGACAGGCTTGCCCGCGCTTGAAACAGACGCCGCCGCGCGCCAGAGTCTTGGGAAAGGATGACCCCCACGGGCAATTCCCCCCACGGCAATATTGACGTGCAGGGCTGGCATAACGATTTGATGGCACCTTGCCTGGAAAACAAATCATCAAAGCGTGAAAACTTTTTTTGACATCATCTTCGTGCCTGTTGTATCTCTATCTTCGTGCCTCGAAGACATGCAGTGGACTGAGAGGAGTGAGAGCGGAGTGGGTGCAACCATCTTGAAGGTGGATCAGTTGAAAGTGGAGGTTCATGGCAGCCGCCAAGCTGCGGGCGAAGCTGCGGCCAGGTCGGCGGCGGAGAGCCTCCGAAGGCTTGCCGGCACGCATCCGTCGTTCGGAGTCATCTTCGCGACGGGCGCCTCGCAGCTTGAAACGCTCGGGGCGCTGGTAGCCATTCCCGGACTTCCCTGGGAGCATGTGGTGGGCTTCCATATGGATGAGTATCTGGGCCTCAGCGCCAGTCATCCCGCGTCTTTCCGCCATTACCTCCGCGCCCAACTGACGAGTCACGCTGCGCTGCGCGAGTTTCATGAGATTGACGGCTCGTCCGCTGATGCCGCCCGCGTCGGTGCGGAATACACCGAACTGCTCCGCGCCCACGTCCCGCAATTATGCCTGCTCGGCATCGGGGAGAACGGGCATCTGGCCTTCAACGATCCCGCCGAGGCGGATTTTGAGGATCCCGTAGACGTGAAGGTGGTTTCCTTGGACCGCACCTGCCGCCAGCAGCAAGTGGCGGAGGGCTGGTTTGGCAGCCTGGAAGAGGTGCCACGGCAGGCTCTGACGCTGACCATCCCTGCCTTGATGCGCGTGCCGGAGCTTATCGTCTCGGTTCCCGGGGAACGGAAGGCGGGGATCATGAAGCGGGTGCTGGAGGAACCGCTTTCAACCGCCTGCCCAGCTACCATCCTGCGCACCCACCCCCACGCCACGGTTTTTCTGGATGAAGCCTCAGCCTCGGAATTGCGGCGCCCGGGGCGGGCATGAAGGAATGAGGAACGCCGGGAAAATGCGGCGAGCGCCCGATTCCGGTGCCCAATATCCTATTGGCAGCCGATTTCCACGCGCTGTAGGGGCGGGCCTTGTGCCCGCCCGTGGGCGACCACAAGGGTCGCCCCTACAGGGCGAGTGAGAATCGGGTTCCGAGGAGCCTAAGTGAACAGCATTGGGGTTAGCGGAGGAAATGATGACGGACGAAAAAAATCCGGAGATGGATCGCAGAAGCTTTGTGAAACAAGCGGGAGGAGCGTTCCTGGGCGCTTCGGCGGCCCTGAAGACGGCCCGGTCGTACGGGCGCATTCTGGGCGCTAATGACCGGATTCGGCTGGGGCAGCTCGGTTGCGGCTCGCGCAGCGAGGGGCACGTGCACATGGTCCACTTGGCATCCAGGCAGACCCCGGTGGAAACGGTGGCGGTGTGCGATCTGTGGAGTCTGGCGCGGGAGCGGCGGGCGGCGCAGGTGAAGAAGTTCTTCGGCGCTGAGCCGCGACAATATCAGTATTCGGAGGAGATGCTTGCCGGCAAGGACATTGACGGGGTGATGATTGCGACGGGCGACTTCCAGCACGCCAAGCTTTGCATCGAGGTGGTCCAGGCGGGCAAAGATTGTTACGTGGAAAAGCCTTTTGCCAATGTGCTGGAGGAGGCCAAAGCGGCGCGCGCCGCGGTGAAGGCATCCAAACAGGTGGTGCAAATGGGAACCCAGCACCGCAGCCAGCCTTACCCGCTGGCGGTACGCGACATCATACGTTCCGGCCGCATCGGGCCGGTGGTCCACATCGAGCAGGAATGGAACGTGAACGAGGAACGGTGGCGGTTCCGCCACCACGACACGGGCGTGAACGCCGAAATGCTTCGGGACACATCGGGTACGGGATGGAAGCAGTGGACGTAGGACCGCCCTTCCCAACTTCGGGAGCAGGATACGGACTGGAAGCGGTGGCTGCTCGGCAAGCCAGACCGTCCTTTCGATCCGCACGTCTATCTGGAATTCCGTTTGTACAAGGATTTCTCCTCCGGTATTTTCGACCAGTGGCTGAGCCACGGCTCCGATTTGGTTCACTTGTGGATGGATGAGGCGTACCCGGCGAGCGCCGTTGCGCAGGGAGGGATCTTCATCTGGAATGACCAGCGGGAAAACCCGGACACTTGCGTGGCGGCCTTCACCTATCCGAAGGGTTTCCTTTACACCTACAAAACGACTTTCGGAAACAGTTACCGCAGTTTTAGCCGCATTCAGGGGCGAGACGGCACGATTATGAATTACGGCGGCGAGGGGGCTTCACTCTTCGTGGTTACCAAGGAGGGAGGCAGGCAGGAGATTGATCCCTGGGATTCCGGGCCCGTTTACACCCAGGTTCCTGGCATGGGCCTGCCCCGCGAAGGCGCTGAGATCGTCCATGTTCCTGGCGGTCCTGCGCCCAATTCGCTCGGCCCCACCGATGATGACGTCACCCATCTCGAAAACTGGCTGCGGGCCATGCGAGACCGCCGGCAGCCGAATGCCAATGTGGACCACGGCTTTTCGCACGCCCTGGCAGTGATCATGGCGGCCCAATCCTACTGGGGCGGCAAGAAGCTTTATTGGAATCCACAGACTGAAGAGATTGTCGACCACCCCGCGTAGGGCCCCCACAGTAGTGGTTCCTCACGTTGGCTCCGAGTGCCGCCATGATTTTACCAATGTTGTTCGTTTCAGTATATAAGTTACTTATTTACATTGTGATAGATGAATTTGAAATCTAACGTTTGGGTACTCTCCAGTGGATTCGTCTAACAAAGCACTATGCTTTTTACGAGACTTCGCTCGCAAAAAGTGCCGCGCCGTAGCGCCGCCACCATTAGCCCGCATTTCTCACAAACAAATTGAAAAATGCTGTCTTTTCTGGCACAAGCATTTTGTTTAGAAAAACTTGCTCCAGGGAATGGAGACAGCCTTATGAGTACCGCGTGCGGCGGAGAACCTTTTGAATGTTAGCCCCTCACCCCAACCAAGCGGCATACACACGCCTTGCCATGCCAGGCAGGGGCCGCCTGTCCCCTGTATACAATGTATCGCATCGAGACAAAGCACTTTTTCAATCCATGCACCCTGCCCTTGGTTAGAATGGTATGGATTCCATGACGGTTTGGAACCGGCAGAGGGCTTCCCGGAGGTGGCCGGAGTGGCAAGCGCGACTAAAATTTTCGGAACGAACCCTAAGAACCCATTTCTCACTCGGTTTGCTGCCGCAACTGAAGGGCAGGGTTTCAAACCCGCCGAAAAGAGCGGCGTACATCATTATTTTCGGAACGAACCCTAAGAACCTATTTCACACCAAGTTCGCTGCCGCAACTGAAGGGCAGGGGTTCATACCCCGCCCTTCGTTCGTACTGGAGAATCTGGTGAGGAGAAATCCGGATTTGGCCAGCCTTTTGCCTTACTGTGAGGCAAGACGCAAAGGATACAAGACAGAAAAGATGCTCAAAAATGACAGAACGAACCGTAGAAGTTATTGAACACAAATAAGTTGCTCCGGTTCGTTCTGCACAACGAACCGGAGATTAGGCACCGCAGTGTGGCAGACGGAGGGCATCGGTAGCCGGAAGACCAGGGTGACAAAAATTATCAAGTGAAGCGGAGTGGGGGTGATGGTACAGTTTGCTGTAGGCGCGGGCGTTGTGCCCGCCCGCTGACGACCACGAGGGTCGCGCCTACAGCAAACTGCGACACTACCAAGGCGCTTGTTGAACAAGTTCTGGTTGAGCCCCGGTCAAACAGGTTCAACTCCGGAGTGGACTTCAAGGCTTCCCGGCGTCCTGGCTTCTTGAGGTCAGCACAAACTCCTTGATCTCACGGCGCTGCTTTTCAGTCTCTGCCAATTGTTTGGCATGGAGCATGGAGAATATCTGAAACTGTTGCTGAGCTTCGTCCTTCTTCCCGGAACGGACCAGGGCCTCGCCCAACCGGTAATGGGCGTCGGCAAGGCTGGGTTGCAATTTGATCGCTTCGCGGTACTGCTCGATGGCCGGGGGGTATTGGTGGACCTGGGTATAGAGGATTCCGAGTTGAAGATGAGCATCGGGAAACGACGGGTTGATGGAAACGCTCCTCTGCAGGAGATCTTCAATCTTGGGTAAATCGGCGGGCTTGGCTTGGATGCGGAAAGCTTTCCAAAGGCAAAGCGCGTAATAATAAAGCGCCTGGGAATTCTTGGGCTGTAACTGAACAAAGCGGCTGAACCGGTCGGTCACGGCCTGCGCTTGAACGGGTGAAATGTCGTAGGTCTTGCCCAGGAACATGTATGGCCTGGGATCAGCAGGGTTCAGATCGATGGCCCGGCAGAAAGCATCGATGGCCTGCTGATAATGGGTTCGGGAATAGAGGGCAATGCCCAGACCAATCTCCATCCTGGCGGACGATGGAAAAAGCTGCACGCCGCGGCTGAAAACCTGGACAGCGGGTTCGAGCGTGTGGTGCAGAAGGAACTCGCTTCCCCAATCGAAGATGTTGCTTTCACTGGGGTCCATGTGGGCGGCGAGCTGGTATTCACCCTCGGCCTGGAGAAACTGGCCGGTTTTTTCATCGGCGATGGCCAGCAGGGAATGTGAATCTGCCGCATCGTGGTGGCTCAGCGCCTGCTGAAGACTCGTTTTGGCGCCGGCGTATTGGCCGGTCTCGATCTCGGCGAGTGCCAGATCATAGCTGTTGTCGTAAGCTGCCGGATCGAGGCGGGCAGCTTTTTGGAGATAGGGAATGGCCTCATTCAACTTTCCAGCCTGGATATAGAACTCGCCGAGGTTGTGATTGGTGGAATAGTTGTCCGGTTCGATCTGCGCCGCCTTCTTGAATTCAGTTTCAGCCTGGGCGTTGTGGTGGAGCGCGACAAGACTTGTGCCCAGGTACATGCGGGCTTCCGCAGATTGTGGATTCAGGCGGACCGCCTTGGCAAAGTAACTGCCGGCTTCCTGGTTTTTGCCTTGACCGGCGCAGGTCAAGCCCATCAATTCGTTGACCTCAAAGTTCTTTGGATCTTGTTGGAGCAAGTTGTTGAGCACTTGCCGGGCTTGGCCAAACTTACGAGCTTGATAAAGGGTCACGGCTGCTTGGAATTGGCGGTTTAGAGGGGTTTGGCCAGTGGCTGGAGTTTGGCCCGCGCCCAAAGAGGCCGATGCGGCAGCGCAGGCCAATCCTGCGGTGAGGCAAAGACTTCGAAACTTGATTGGGATCCACACGCGCATGAGCCGCATTCTAGCCTTCACGTGCATGGATGGCAAATGGATTTGGTTGGGGTAGAATCAAGATTCCACAATGATGCGCGCGATATCCAGACCTTTCAAGAAATCCATGGAGTATCGGAAGCAGCGGGGCTTGGCTCTCTCATTTCTTGCAGGATTTCTTTTGCTCTGCAACACGCCCAGTTTCCCGCAAACTGTTACGCGCCCGGGTGCCGCCCCGGCTCTGCCTGCCGCTGCCCAGGCCAGTTTTAAGAAGGCTCGCAGTCTCCTTCAACAAGGAAACTTCAACGCAGCCCTCACGGAAGTTCGGGAGGGGCTTCGCCTCGCGCCCCACAGCGTCATGGGATTAAATCTCCTCGGCATCATCCTGGGTGGCGAGGGGAATCAGGCAGAAGCCCTGGCCGCGTTCCAATCGGCGCTGCGCCTGGCCCCCGATTCCACGGAAACCCACAACAATCTGGGTGATCTTTACGTGCAGGAACGGCAGCCGGGCTTGGCCGAAGCGCAGTTTCAGGCCTCACTCCGCCTCGATTCCCGGAATCGGGACGCCAATTACAACCTGGGTTCCATCCTGCTCTCCCGGCATGACGCGCGGCGTGCTATTCAATACCTGGAGCGCATCCATCCTCCGGATGCAGCAACTTCATTCCGGCTGGTGCAGGCGTACTTCGCGGCGGGGGAGAATTCGAAGGCTTTGTCAACGGCTCAGGCACTTTCGGCGCAGGCCCCGCAAGACCTGAAAGTCCATTTTTCATTGGGTGTGCTGCTTGCCTCGGAACGTCAATTTCAACCCGCCATTCATGAGCTGGAGTTGGCGGATGCGTTAAAGCCGGGAACCTTTGAGATTTTGCACAACCTCGGCGGCGCTTACCTGCGAGCCAGGGAGGATGCCAAAGCGGAAGCAACTCTTGAACGGGCCCAGGCGCTGAAGCCCGATTCAGTCAATACGTTGTACCTTGAGGCCCAGGCTTACACCCATCAGAAGAACTATCTGAAGGCTTTCCAGCTTTTGTTTCGTGCCCGCCAGTTTGATCCCAAGAATACGGATATTGTTTTTCTTCTGGCCCGCCTCAGCATGATGCAGGATTATTTTGAAGATGCGATCCCATTGCTTGAAGACGGCTTGAAAATCGCCCCGAACCGGCCGGACCTCCACGCGGCCCTGGGTGAAAGCTATTTCAGCGCCGGCAATCTTGATAAAGCCTACGAACAATTTCGCATCTTGCTCCGGCTCGATCCCTCCGCCCCATCCTATGGCTTCATGGGGCTTTATTACCGCAGAAAGGGACAATTCGATGAGGCAAAGAAGGAATTCAGCTTAGGGTTACAAAAGGATGCTCACAACCTGGAGTGCCTCTATAACCTCGGCTATATCGCGGATAAGCAGGGGGATTTTCGGGCGGCAGAAAATTACCTGCAGCAGGTGCTGAAGTTGAATCCGGATTTCAATGATGCGCTTTTCGAATTGTCCTCGGTGGAAACTGAGCAGAAAAGATTTGGGGAGGCGGTGCCGCTCTTGCAGCATTATGTGCGGTTGAACCCCAACCAATCGAAAGGATATTACAAGCTCGCCATTGCGGAGCGCAGCCTTCATCAGATGCAAGCCTCGCAAACCGACTTTAAGATCTTTGAAACCCTGGCCAAGAATCCTCAGTCCGGGCCGATGCCTTTCCAGCATTTTCTGGAGGGTGTAAGCGAAAAGGTCAGCTTGCCGCCGCAAGAGCAAGCGCAGGCGGACCTTCGGGACCTTGATCAGCAGATGAAGCAGCACCCGGACCGGCCGAAGTATCTCTATCTGCTTGCGGAAACATATCTCAAACTTGGCCAATTGCCTGCGGCTCGGGAAAACCTGGCGCGGCTTCGACAGGTGAGCGGCGGCGACGTCCGGACTCTTATGGGAGAAGGCGTGCTTTTGGCCCGCTACAAACTTTTTGCCGATGCCATTCAATATTTTCAGGCGGCAGTGGCGGGAGATTCGGGCTCGGACGATGCCAAGTACGATTTGGCGGACGCTTATTTCGAAATGGGAGACTATCCCCACGCTCTGGAGTGGTTGCAGAAGATCTCTTCACAAGGCAGGAATCAGGCATCCTACTTGGCCTTGTGGGGTGATACGGAAGGCCACCTGGGGCGCTTTCCGGAAGCCGAGTCCATTTTCAACAAAGCCATCCAGCAGAGCCCGGATGAAGATTCCTATTATCTCTCCCTGGCGCTGATCGAGCTTCGTGCCGGAGACTCTGCCGGCGCCGGGCAGACGCTGAAACATGGCGAGGATCGGATTCCCGACTCTGGGGAAATCCTGTGGGGGCAGGGCGTGCTGGCCGTAGTCCAAGGAGATAACAAAAAGGCCCAGGATTATTTCGAAAGGGCGCAGGACTTGCTGCCGGAATGGGAGAGCAGTTACTCAGCGCTCGGGACTTTTTATTTTGAGACAGGGCAATTCTCCAAAGCGCAGGAGACACTAAACCGCTACGCCAAGCTATTTCCAAACGGCGGTCTGAACGTCGATAAGCTGCGCCAAGTTCTGGCAACTTACAACCGCCGAGCGGCTCAGGAACCCCAGCCACTCTCACCCCAGGAGCGCACGCAGTTTCTGGCCATGGCCCTGGTCCTGGCGGAGCGCAACCCGTAACGAAACTCGAAAGTGGGCCGGTTTGCTGTAGCGGCTGTCTCTGACCACCGACTCTTATTTTTAGACAGTCTTCGGCGGTCGAAGACCGCCGCGACAGCAAGCAAACGCCCACCTTCCTTCCGGCGGCGACTGTAACCCTTCCTCAAATGAGGTGTAACGAAATTTCTTCGACCCTCGTATCCATATGTGGTTGTGGGCACTGAACGTTCTTTCCACCTTGGTATAACTTATTGCACATCCCAGGGCCGCGGGCGGCCCGTGTGTTGTGGCAGCCCGGGCCATTTTGCGGAGGTAATCATGCAGTCTAAACTCGTTCGGCTCGCATCATTTGTTGCCGTCGTGGCAGCGGTTGCAGTTTTCGTTACGCCCCCCGTCAAGGCAGCTCCCGCTACGAATTACCACCTGATTAAGAAAGTAGTGCTGGGAGGCGAAGGCTTCTGGGACTACCTGAAGATGGACAGCAAGGCGCGCCGGCTCTACATATCACGCGGAACCCACGTGATGGTTCTGGATGCCGACACCTATAAAGTGGTGGGTGATATCCCTGATACTCAAGGCGTGCACGGTATTGCCCTTGCCCCTGAATACGGCCGTGGTTTTGCGAGCGACGGCGGGGCGAGCCAAGTCACTATTTTCGATCTAAAGACTCTGAAAACACTGGGGACCGTCAAGACCGGTGAAGGTCCGGACGGTATCATTTACGATCCCGCATCGCACCGCGTCTTCACCTTCAATGGCCGCGCTGGCACTTCAACGGCCATTGACGCAAAGACGGGAAAAGTGGCAGGGACCATCGACCTGGGTGGCCGTCCGGAATTTGCCGCGGCCGATGGCAGGGGTCACGTTTACAACAACCTTGAAGATAAAAGCATCGTCCTTCAGATTGACTCGCACTCCCTCAAGATTTTGAACCGCTGGCCCATCGCGCCCGGCGAAAGTCCGTCCGGCATGGCTGTTGATGCCCGGCACCGGCGGGTTTTCAGTGGATGCCACAACCAAATGATGTCCATCTTGGACGCGGACACCGGCAAAGTGATTGCCACCCCGCCCATCGGCCGCGGCGTGGACGCCAACCGTTTCGATCCGAAAACACAATTGGCCTTCAGCTCCAACGGCGACGGCACTCTGACCGTGATTCACGAAGACTCACCGGACAAGTTCACTGTGGTCCAGAACGTCCAGACACAACGCGGAGCGCGGACCATGGCGCTCGATCCCAAGACTCACCGGGTGTTCCTGGTGACGGCGCAATTCGGTCCGCCGCAACCCCCGAAGCCCGGCCAACGTTTCCGCCGGCCCACGATCGTGCCGGGGTCGTTTACTCTGCTGGTGTTTGGGCCATCACGGTGAGGTCTTTGACAACCCACGGTCTCCCCGCTGGAGGCTGGCGCAGACCCTTTTAAGTTCACGCCAGCCGTCTCCGTGCGGAATTGGGCTAGACGTAAGGGCCCGTTCAGAAATTTATGTTCCATCTTCCGACCGGCAGCCCTCACCCCAGCCCTCTCCCCGCCTGCGGGGAGAGGGCTGGGGTGAGGGCTGGGGTGAGGGGGAACGCGACGACCCTGCCATAAACAACAGGAGGCACACCCTCACTGAACGGTAATGAGATTAGCGGGGGCTTGGGCCCTCGGTGACTTGAACCAGCGCGGTTGGACGGACCCACTTCGCAAATGCGGCCCTCACGTCCTCGGTGGTGAGCTGGACGTAGCGCCGCGCGGCGCGAACCGGCTCGTCGAGGGGCAAGCCGATCACGGCGCGGGAGAGCAAACCACCGGCAATGCTATCCACGCTTGATTCGGCCAGGGGAATTTCCCGTAGCAGCAGCGCCTTTGCCTGCTGCAGTTCGTCAGAAGATGCAGATTGGGTTTGCATCTGCTTCAAATCGTGCATCACAATGGCGCGAGCCTTGGAGACATTGGGCGGATCACAACCGTAATTGACTTCATAGATGCCCCGGGTTTTGCCGAAATTAAAAGAAGAAGAAACGTAGTACACCAGACCCCCGTTTTCGCGCAGGTCTTTGTAAAAGCGCGTGGCATAAAAGCCTCCGCCCAGAACGTGATTGCCCAGTTCCAGCGCGTAATAGTCCGGGCTGAACCGGTTCAATCCCAGAGTTTCGGCGAGCGTCACCCGGTCCTGCACCCGGCTCGTGTCCGGAACGGCCGTCGTGGAGGGATGGTTGAACGGCACGGCCTGAAGATCGGTTACCGGCTTTGGCCCCGCAGCTTTCCAGCCGCCAAAATACTTTTCGATCACGGCGCGCGCTTCATCCGGTTGAATGTTACCGATGACCACGAGGGTGGTTAAATCCGGCCGGAAGGTGCGGGTATAGTAATTTTGTACATCTTCCAGAGTCAGTGATGAGACGGTGGCTGGCGTCGCGTGGCGCAAAGAGGGATCGTTCTTGGGGAAGAGGGCCGTGTGTAAAGCTTGTTGCATCAGGAAATTTGGACTTTGCAGCTCGCCAGCCACAGCGGCGGCCAATTGCCTTTGAAGAATCTTGAAGGCCGGTGCGGGCAGCGCGGGTGAGAGTTCGTTTTCCGCCAGAAGCTTGACGCCTTGGTCGAATTGGCCCGGCATCACCTCCAGGGAGAATCCCGATCCGGCCGATTCGTTGGCCCCGATGGCGTCCAGGGCGCGCTGAAAAGCCAGGCGGTCGAGCGTGGTGGTGCCGTAGGAAAAAAGCTGGGCCAGCATGCTGCTGGTCCCTTCCTGGCCGGGCGGTGTTTCAAGGTCGGAATTGGTCTTAATGCGGCCGTAAACGCTCACCGTATTGCTCACCCGCTCCGGCTGCACAATCAGCTTCAGCCCATTCGCCAGGGTGGTGACAACCGGGGTGACGGTGGAGGAAGGAATCGAAAGCCGGTTCAAATCCTGCGCTGCCCAAACCGGCAAAACCACAGGGTGCGTCTGCTTGGGAGCAAACGATTCCTGGCCGCCAAAGCCTTTCGAGGAAACGGGCTTTCCGGAAGGCTGAGGCGTGAGGACTGCGGTGATGGTATGGTCAAAGGCGAGGTATTTCTTCGCCACTCGATTGACGTCTTCGGTCGTTACCTTCTCAATCGCCTGAACGTCATCTTCCGGCGAGCTGTGGCTCTCGACCGCGACAGCTTGTGACCAAGCCATGGCCAAGCCTGAGACCGAATTCTTCTGGAACTCATCATCCACAAGCTCGTGGAGCTTTGCGGCCTTCACAAGATCCGGCGGAACACCATGCTGGACCTCGTCCTCCAGGATCTGCCGCATCTGGCCAATCAGCCCGGCTCCGTCGGCGCCCTTGGGATACGCAGCCAGGGCGAAGCCCAGACTGGCGTCGGGCAGACCGTTTAGAGAAAATCCGGCGTAGAGCGCCTTGCCTTCCGGCACCATCGCATACAGGCTGCCGCGTTGGCTGCTCAAGACATCCGCCAGGACTTCAGCGGCCGCAAAATCCGGGCTGTTCGACCCGGGCATTCGGAAGGAGATCAGACCCAATCCGTACGGGAGGTCGGTGTTCAATTGCAGCGACTGCGGTTTCACGGGTTCCAGGTTCACTTGAGGTTTGGCGGGCAGGTGTTTTGCCGGAATGCTTGAGAAGAGGGTTTCTACTTCGGCCTGGACTGCGGGGGGATCAATGTTGCCCACGATCACCAGGATGGCATTGTTCGGGGCATACCAAGTCCCATAAAACTTGTGAAGCGCATCTCCTGTCAGCTTGTCGAAGGATGGGCGCGTGCCCAGCGCGTCGTGGGCGTAGGGTGTTCCCTGGAACATGGCCGCGAGCAACTTCGCGTAGAAAACGTAAGTTGGGCTCGAAAGATCCTGCGCCACCTCCTGCTCAATGGCGGGGCGCTCCTTGTTCCAGAGCGGGTCGGTATCAAGAACGCCGCGCATTCCAATGGATTGGACGTGCAACGCGACATCCAAGTCCTCGGCCGGGACGGTGAAATAATATTGAGTGATCACCTGCTGAGTGTCGGCGTCAAAATTGCCACCCATCGCTGCCGTGATGTCGGCTAATTGATCGGCAGACAAATCCGGACTGCCACGGAAAATCATGTGCTCCTGGGCATGAGCGATACCGGGGAATTCCGGCGGGGCTTCGTTGGACCCCACCATATAATTCACGACGGTGGTCACGACCGGTGCTAGATTGTCCCGGACGATCACCAATCGAAGCCCGTTCGCCAAAGTTGCGCGCAGAATGTTTTGGCCTTGCGGCTCCGGGCTTGCGGCCGCGGGGAGGACGGTCCCCGACGCCACCATCAACATTCCGGTTAGGACGACAAATGTCTCCAAAAGGCCACGCCGCCATTCAACCTTGGCGTGAATGCAAGGGCGGTGGAACTGAGAATTGCTCACACCGTTCCAAGCCAATCGAGAGGCGTTGAGTTTCGAGGTTTTCCGTTCTCTGATGAAGAAACGTATCCAATTCATGCGCACCATCCGGGATGAAATCCGCACAAGAAAGTGTGCGAAGGCTTCAGTGATCGAATTTCCTTGAAATTCTGAGTGTATAACGTAAACCGATACCGGGGGAACATTCCTGTTAGACCCTGACTCCTCGCGTAGCCCCTCAGTTTCGGGTGGCGTAGCGCCGCCCTTTAGGGCGGCACATGCCTTGCGGGTGTTGCCGCCGCGCGTAACCCCTCAGTACCACCATTCCCAAGGACGGTAACGTATTCTTGCAACGATCTTCAACAACCCCTTACCCCCAGCCCCTCTCCCCGCAAGAGGGGAGAGGGTGGCGCGCAGCGCCGGGTGAGGGGTTGCAAGTAGCGCCGCCCTTTAGGGCGGCACGTGCCGGGCTGAAGCCCGGCGCTACTTTATAGCGCAAACAAGGGTATGCTAAAAAGGCTTACTGATGCCTCACCGCTCTTTTATCTACGGGATGATTCTTGTGGCGGCTGTGAGCTTGCAGGCGGCCCGCCTGCCGCCAGCCCGCGTCGCGCTGGACCTTCAGAACGTACAGGCCGCGGCTTCTTCTGCCTCTTCAAGCAACCACTCCACCATTGCGGCACGTCAAGCCGGAGCCATCGCCCGCCTGCGCGCCCGTCTTGATGCCCGCCCGGATGATGTTCAGACGATGGCCACGCTCGCTGGTCTCTATATGAATGTGGGAAACCTGGCCAAGGCTGAGCTACTGCTGGCCAAGGCCGCGAAGCTGGACCCGGGTTCTTCAACCATTCGCCTGAACTGGGCGGCGGCGCTGGCGCGTCTGCACCGCTATCCCGAAGCTGAAGCCGCACTCAAAGGAATTCGCGCGCCCAGTACCCCAGCGAGCCGCATCGAGTATTGGAGGATCAAGGCGTCCATCGCTCTCGGGCTTGGCAACCGGAGAGTTGCCGCAAGAGATATGGAAGAGGCCCTGGCGGTCGATCCGCAAAACCCGGGCCTTCGACTGGCTACGGGCTTAGCGGAGACTGAAGCTGGACGATGGAACACGGCCATTCAAACCCTAGCTCCCGTTTTCGATTCTACTCATGACCCAAGTGCGGGGTTGGCGCTGCTTCGTGCCCAGACTGCGGCTCACCAGGACGCTTCCCGGACCCTCGCCGAACTCGACGGCCTTTCATTTCCCCCGGCTCAGGATGTGGCCTTTCGAGTTGAAATGGGAAGAATTTTGGTTCAAGCGGGAATGGAGGGCCAGGCGGCCAGCGAGTTCCAGCGGGCCGCCCGCGAGTCACCGCTGCGAGCGGATCTCTTCTACGACCTCGCGCTCGCTCAGTTTGATGCAGGACAGATCGGCGCGGCTCTGGCCAGCGCTCAACGCGCCAAGTCCTCGGCTGACAGCGGCGCCGTTGAGAGCTTGCTAGGCGATATTGATGAGAAGCGCGGCGATAGTTTGGCTGCCGTGCACAGCTACCAAGCGGCCGTGCGGCTGGAACCTGGAAATGAGCAGTATTACATGGCACTGGGATTGGAGCTGTTGCGGCACCAGACTTACAAACCTGCTGCGGCCGTTTTCCGCGATGCCGCACAGAGGTTCCCCCGATCGGCGCGGGCTCGCATTGCCCTGGGCGTCACGGATTATCTGTTGGAGGAATATTCCGCCGCCGCCAAAGACTTGATGGCTGCAGGAAGGCTAGGGAAAGACCCCGTCATGGCCTATCAGTATCTAGGGGAGACGCAGCTCGAACAGCCCCCGGCCCCGGACGTGGCGGCCGTTACACAGCTTTGCAATTTTTCAGACGCCCACCCTTGGAACAGCCACCTTTCGGGCTATTGTGGCGCGTTGCTGGCTCGATCCGAACATGAGCAGGGCAATCCCGCCCCGTCACAAGACGCCATGCGGCGTTTGGAAGCTGCCGCGCGGTTGAATCCGAACGATGCCATCGCCCGCTGCGAGCTGGGGAAGGCTTATGAGGAGATGAAGCAGTGGCAGCCGGCTCGCGAAAGCCTTGAAGTCTGCGCGCGGCTCACGCCGGATTCCGCCGAGGTCCACTACCGGTTGGCGCGAGTCTGCCAAGCCCTCCGGGATGGGCCTTGCGCAAAGCAGCAGACTCAACTGCACGATGAGGCCGTCAAGAAAGTGGTGACCCAGAATGCCGCGCACGACCGCACCCTGCGAAAATTCCTCTATACGATGAAGAACTATGCCTCACAATAACAGGCCGTGCCTAGGAGCTGTGAGATAACAACTGTTCCATTTCGGACCCAATACATCCCCTCACCCCTGCCCGCTCCCCGCCAGCGGGGAGCGGGTGACGCGAAGCGGCGGGTGAGGGGTGCCCGTTGGGAGATGGAACAGTTATTTCTGAACGGGCCCTTACAGCAGAGGAGCGGGCGCGCTCATGCCAGCTCCCGGATCACTTCGCGTGCGGATTGCGTGGCAGGCTCACCAGATTGGCGAAAATTCGATAAGCGCCCGGAACACCTTCCGGTAGCTCCCGGTAGAAGGCGTAGGCGTTGTATATGTAAATCCCCTTGCCGTAACGCGCGTAGAGCAATCCGCCTTTCTGCGGGTCCTGGCCGGGATCGTGCGTTTCGAGCAGTGCCGTGTAGTGCGGGTCCCAAGACTTCAAGAATTTCGATCCCCGCTCCTCAACCCAACCTTTGAAGTCATTTGTTGTAATCTTGTTGGGCCAGTTGAAGACCGGATTCGAGGGATCAAGGATCACAACCTTGGAGTCTTCATCCGTCACTTCTTCCGGATCGCGGGTCATGGTGTAGGGGTAAGGGCCGTAATTGTGATCGAACTCCGGCGTGTTGTATTGCACCACCACTACGCCGCCGTTCTTCACATAGTCCAGAATGCGGCCGTTGTAAGTAATCAAGTCCTGGCGCACGGCGTAAGTGCGCACCCCCAGCAAGATCACCTCAAACTTGGAGAGATCACCGCTCGCAAGGTCAGCGCTGGTGAGGAGATGAACGTGAATCCCCAGGTTTTCGAGCGATTCCGGCACTTCGTCGCCGCTACCCATGATATAGCCCACGTTCAAGTCCTTTGCCATTTTCACATCCACTCCGGTGGTGCGGTAAGTCGAAGGCCGGTAAAGATCATAGGGACGAAGGCCGGGATAGCCGACGGTGCGGGTGCCCTGGCGGTACTCGCTTCCGGCGGCGGAGGCAACGGCGGTGATGGTGTAAGGCTTTTTCGCAAGATTCTTCGGGATAACCCTAAACATCACGGGTTGATCTTCACCGTACTTCGCGGTTGAGAAGGATGCCGTGGAAGGATCCGCGGTCCAGCCCGCCGGCAAGTCCAGCCGCACGGAGCCATGAGCCGGACCTTTGACGTTGCTGTGAATCAGGGCATTCAGCCGGAACGATTTGGCGTCGAGCGGAGCGATTCCGGCGCGAGGTGAAATCCAGACGGAAATTGCCGGCCCCACCACCAACGGGGTGAGAACCGTTCCGCGCCCTGCGTCCCGCTCAACGGATTGCACGACTTCTCCCATGCGGAAGGGCACGCCTTGGTAGCTCAACTCCACCCAGGCGTCGAGAGGGTATGGCGCAAGCGGCAGGTTCAAGTATTGTGGCTCGAGGATCGTGTAATAGGGTTGCTCGATGTCAGGGCGCGTGAAATAAGGCTTGGTCAGAGCGGCATCGGCGGGAACCGAGACTTGGAAGCGCACGTCCTGGGTCTTATCGTTGGAAAGCGTGGCGGGTACAACATTCTCCGGCTTGGCCGTCCAATCCTTTCCTTGCGAGGCTGCAAGCCAGACGTGGTTCAATTGAACCGTGGCCGGGGTCTGGTCCGCCACGTGGACATTCACCCAGAATTGTTGTCCGGGAATGGCCACTTGGAAGCTGGGCGGCGTGCCGAAGAAGCGCGCAAACATCCCGGTGGGTGGATGTTCGGGCGCAACGTTTGCCTGCATGGAGATGCCCAACGCCTCCGCAAGCGCGCCATTGAATTGAGTTTCTTTCACGCGCAACTCGTGCAATACATTGTATTTTGAATCATCGGTCAGTGGGCTCGACTGAACCTGCCCGATCAACTGGCGGGTTTCCTTCAATCCCACCGCCAAATCCGGCGCCACGCGCTCCGGATGGGCGGCACTGAAGACCTTCATGGCCTCTTCCACCCGCTGATTGATACGGTAAAGACCTTGCTTCAGAAACCCCGCATCCCCGCCCTGGGCAAGGCTGGCAATACCGGGGAGCGAAGTATCAATCCCGTCGAAGAATGACTTCTCCTGATCGGGGACATGAACGCGCGACCCAAAGCGATGGTAGGGACTCATGTCCGGGCCCGCGTTAGGAATGGAAGGCCCGCCGTTCTGCGATTTCTGCATGCCGAGGCCCTGGCGCGAAAGCTGAATGTAGGAAAGTCCCAGCGTGGGATCATAGTTCCCTTCAGGAATCTGCACGTTGGCTTTTACGGCGCCGGGCTCCCAGCGCTTGTGGATGTAATCGTAGACGCCAGCGGGCGTCCACTTGTGGTTGGCATAGTCATAGACGCCCTTCTGGTTGACCGAGCCTTCCTCCAGGAAAAATGGGACGCGGGCGTATTCCTTGACCGGGGCCCAGGGCCGCAAGCCGGCTTTGATTTGGTCGGGAAACAGGGTGGGGTCGGCGGCGGCGCTGAACACTTCCTGCGCCATTTGACCCGCCACCTGATGGTTGCCGTGGCCGTCCGTTGGCCCGCCCACAAACACCGAGGTGATGACCAGCGGGCGGGTCATGCGCACGACGCGCACCACGTCGTAGAGCACCCGGTCGTGTCCCCACTTGGAAAGCGCTTCCTCCTTGGTCTTGGAGAAGCCGTAGTCGATCACCCGGGTCCAATATTGGTGAACACCGTAGTAGCGGCCGGCAGCCAACAGCTCCTGGGTGCGAACCAAGCCAAGGGCGTCAAAATAGTCCGGCGACATCACGTTGGCGCCGCCTTCGCCACGGTTGAGCGTGAGCAGGGTGACGCGGGCGCCTTGGCCGCGCGATTCGTAAGTCAACATGCCTCCATCTTCGTCGTCAGGATGGGCGGTGACCATGAGCAGGCTGGCGCGGGTGTGAAGCTTGAGCAGCATCTGCCAAAGCGCCGCCGCGCCGCGGTCCGCAGCGAGCGGCCGGGAGCTCGCAGAAGGTTGCAGGGTGGTGGCGTCCTGGCCGGGACCGCCCCAAATGAGCATGCCGGGGATGAGCAGAATCACCAACAGCAGAGCCGTCACGCCCGTGTGCTTCGAGAACCGGATTCCCATGTTTCCTCCTCGGGTTCGAATTCTGAAAAACCTACCGGGCCGGAAATCCGGCAGCGCCCGTCCTCCTGGGAAATGTCAAACGACTCGCAAGAGTACACGCCTCTCCCTGCCTTGTCAACGGAAACCCAGAACGTTACGGCAAACGATTGCGGCCGCCCGGATTCGGGTGGCCGCCACCTTGCCGCACTCGCCAGGGGCTGGCCGGAAAGCAGCTTTCGCGCCACTATTGCCTCGCTCGATATTTTCCGCTTGACAGATTGAGAAGACAGTACTAGAGTCTTGAGCGTTAAGCGCCGAATCGTTTCGGGCTTCAAGTCAGGAACAAGGAATCAGCAACACTGGAAAGTCTCCTTCGCCGCGTGCGCCGCGCCGGTTCTGCCCACCGGGATGGGGCGGGCACGAGGCCCTTCAGCCTGGATGTAAGGGTGTACAGGGCAAGAGCCGCCATGGCTTTTGGGAGAGTTCATCCGTAGCCACACCTGAAAGGAGCACCACATGTCTAAAGGCAGCCGGAAATGGAATCTTACCTGGGGCCTAACCGTGGGCCTGGGGCTGGCGTCAGTCCTTGCCAGTCCTCTCTTTGCACAAATCGACCGGGGGGCAATTGTCGGCACCGTGCGGGACGCGAGTGGGGCAATTGTACCCAATGCCACGGTGGTGGTCACGAACACTGCCACAAAGACTAGCACGACGAGCCAGACGGATCAGACCGGGGCCTATCAAGCTCTCGCTTTGATCCCCGGCGACTACACGGTCTCGGCGAGCGCCAAGGGGTTCAATGAGGAAGAGAGGACCGGCGTTGTGGTCCACGTGCAATCCAGGGTCCTGGCGGATTTTACGCTTAAAGTTGGACCCGTCCGGCAGGAGGTGCAGGTGGTTTCGACCGCGGCGCAACTGCAGACTCAGACTGCGGACATGGGATACATCGTGGGAAGCCGGTCGATCAACGACCTGCCGCTAAATGGACGGCGCTACGCGGACCTTGCTCTTCTCGAGCCGGGCGTCCAGAAAGATTATTCGCCCAATAATCCCGCGCCCGACCGCTTCAGCGTCAATGGGAACAATGAGATGCAGAATGATTTCCTGCTCGATGGGGTTCGGAAAACCTCCAGGAATTTTCTGTGCAGGCTGTTCAACCCCCGCCCGACGCCCTCCAGGAGTTCAATCTTCAGACCAGAACCTACTCTTCAGAGTTCGGAAATGCGGCCGGCGCCGTGGTCAATGCGTCGCTTAAGTCAGGCACCAACCAGTTTCACGGCGACCTGTGGGAATTTGTGCGCAACGACGCCCTTGACGCGAATTATTTCTTCAACAACGCGAATGGCGTTCCGGTTGGACACTTTTCCGAGAATGTCTTTGGGGGAACCATTGGCGGCCCCATCAGGAAGGGTAAGACATTCTTTTTCTATGATATGCAGGACTTGACCAGCCGGGAAGCTACCACCGTTGAGTCCACCGTTCCTACGCCCGCTATGAAACAGGGCAACTTCAGCGAGTTGGGTTTTCCTCTCCAGTCCTCCCCGGTCGCTGGTCAGGGGGGCTGTGTGGCGAATAGTACAATCCAGCTTGGTTGCTTGAGTGCGGTTGGCATGAAACTGGCCAACCTTTTTCCTAACCCTAACATCCCAGGCGCCGTCGCCCTCGAAGGGACTCCAGGGAGTTGGACGGGTGGCTCCAATTATCAGTACCAAGCGTCCGTTCCGACCGATACGTGGTCATTGGATGGCCGGATCGACAACACGATTAATGACAAAAATCGGATCTTCGGTAGCTATAGCTATTACCACGTGAACCGGCAGGACCCGCTTTGGACTTCAAACCCTTTGGCTGGAAACGGCGACTTCGCAACCCAATACCGCATCCACGGACAATTGGCCTCCGTAGCCTGGGAAGATACTCTATCCAATGACATGCTCAACTCGTTGCACCTGGGATTCACTCGGGACTTCGCTCACAGCGACCCCGTCGGGGTTACGCTGGGAACTTCCGCAGCCCCGCAATTCGGGTTGCAGGGCATTCCGGTCGGTCCCAACACGGCAGGACTTCCTCCCATCGAAATCAATGGCCTGACACGCATGGGAACTTCGCCCTGGAGGCCGCAATTCCAGGTTTCCCAAGCTTGGCAGCTTCTGGAAAGCCTCGACTGGCTCCGTGGCAATCACAGCCTCAAGTTCGGTTTCCAGTATTTGCACACCAGCGACAATTTCCTTGATATCCGGTCTCCCCAAGGCGAGATATCTCCGGCAGGGATTTACACCGCCAACGGGAAATTTGGATTGCCTGACTTCCTGCTCGGAAATATTGATTCGATCCGGTTTACGACGCCTCAGGTCGTGCATAACTACCAGACCGGATTTGCGCCTTATGCGCAAGACACTTGGCGCGTCCGGCCCAGTCTGACCATTAATTATGGGTTGCGGTATGAACTGTTTTCGCCTTGGTTGAATCATCAGAACCAGGAATCGAATTTCAGTCCCGCCAACGGTGGCGAGATCCTTCCTGTGGCCTCCAATGCCAGTGGCTGGTACGGAAAGAGTCTGATCCATCCGGACTACACGGACTTCGCTCCGCGATTTGGCTTTGCCTATCATCCCTTCCAGAAGGTGGTTTTCCGCGGTGGCTACGGAATCTTCTACCAACCCTTTGACCGCATCGGGTCTGAAGCCGTCACCGCACTGAACCCTCCTTTTCTGATTGATGCCAGCTTGAGTCAGGCGCTTGGGACAAATACGCCGCAGATGTTCCTGCAAACGGGTTTTCCTGCTTCAGAATTCACACCTGTGCTCGTGAACCTGACGAAATTGCAGATTCGCGCCCAAGACCCCTACCAGAAAACTCCTTACGTTGAGCAGGTGAGCTTCGGGCCGGAATTCCAACTGAACGCAAGCACCCTGGTGGATTTGACCTATGTCGGCAACTGGGGGCGGCATGAGGACCGCCTGCGGAATTATAATCAGGGTGTAGTGACGGGATTCGCAAGTAACGGCGCCCCGATTGTCAGTTTCCCGTATCCCAGCCTCAACACCAGCACGGTTGCCGTAAATGGAGCTGGAAACCACGCGTTTCTTGAAACCGCGACCTTCGACGGCAACGCCAACTATAATTCCATGCAAGTTTCTTTGCGCCGCACCTTCGCAAAGGGAGTGACCTACGCAGCGAACTACACTTGGAGTCACGGGCTGGCCAATTACGGAGACCAACTCACTTCCAACGCGGATCCTCAAAACGCCTACAACTACAGCAACGAAATGAGCAATTCCAACCTTGACATTGAAAACCGCTTTGTCAGCAATTTCCTGTGGGAGTTGCCGCTCGGTCCCGGCATGCGCTACCTGTCGAATCCGGGGCCGGCCAGTAAACTCCTGGGAGGCTGGCAGTTCAATGGCATCATCACCGTCCAGAGCGGGATTCCTTTTGACATCTTTGCCCCCGACCAGAGCCGCACGGGTCCCGGTCACAGCGCATACGCCAATTGCGTTGGAAACGCATTCTCCGGAGCCACCGATAATCCGATGAGTTACATCATCAGCGGCACCGGGGCATTTATCAACTCGGCGGCTTTTTCGATTCCCGGCGCAGGGCTATTCGGTTCCTGCCCGCCCAATGTCTTCCATGGACCAGGAATGGGCGATGCGGACTTGAGCCTATTTAAGGAATTTCAACTGACCGAAAGTAAGCGGTTGGAATTCCGAGCGGAATTCTTCAATGCCCTGAATCACCCGAACTTTGCCAACCCGAGCTCTAATATTGCGTTTCCAGGGTCGTTCGGAAAAGTCTTCAGCACGGTTGCACCCATTCTCGGCCAAAACTCGGGCGGGCCTGGCGACCCAAGAGAAATCCAATTCGCTTTGAAGTTTTATTTCTGAGGTAACGTTCATCACTCGAGCAGACGCAAGAACGCCGCTATCCCGGCAACGAATGTTGCCGGGATGCCGGCCCAGCCCCAGAATCCCGGCCTGAAGTCCGGCCCTACGACAAATGGGCCACTGCCCAAGCGGATTTCCAGCAGCAGGATCCGCCTGCTTATCGTATAATCCCCTGTCATGCACCTGACTCCGCGGGAGATTGAAAAGCTCCTGATTGCCACGGCGGCGGAAGTGGCCCGCAAGCGGCGGGCGCGCGGCCTGAAGCTCAACTACCCGGAGGCCCTGTCCCTGATCACGGCCGAGTTACTGGAAGGCATCCGCGACGGCCGTTCGGTTTCAGACCTGATGGAGTACGGGGGGACGATCCTGACCCGTGACGACGTCATGGAGGGTGTGCCCGAAATGTTGAGCGAAGTGCAAGTGGAAGGCACCTTCCCGGACGGAACCAAGCTCGTGACAATCCATCATCCGGTCCGGTGACACTGGATGGCAAAAGCCGCCCCACGCCGCTCTGCCAGCGGCATGGCAAATCCGCCATCCCAAATGAATAGCATTGGGAAACCCCATGATTCCTGGTGAATACTTGCTTGCAGACAGTCCTGTCACCGCCAATGCGGGCCGGCGCGTGGTCGAACTGACCGTCGAGAATTCCGGCGACCGTCCCATCCAAGTGGGATCGCACTTCCATTTCTTCGAGGTGAACCGGGCGTTGAGGTTTGACCGGTCTCAAGGTTTTGGCATGCGCCTGAACATCCCAGCCGGGACGGCGCTGCGGTTTGAACCCGGCGAGGCCAAGAGCGTTGCCTTGGTAGAGATCGCTGGGAATAGAACGGTTTATGGCATGAATGGCTTGACCAACGGAGGGACGGAAGCCTCGAACCTTCGCGAGTCGTTGAAGCGGGCTGAACAACTCGGTTTTGCGGAGCCGGAACGATGAGTCTCCAAATCCCACGGCGGCAATACGCGGAACTCTATGGCCCCACCACGGGCGACAGAATCCGCCTTGCCGATACCAATCTTTTCATTGAGGTTGAGCGTGATTTCACGCACCCGGGGGACGAGGCGGTGTTTGGCGGCGGTAAAGTGTTGCGCGACGGCATGGGGCAATCGGCCACCGCGACCTCGGGCGATGGCGCGTTGGACCTGGTCATCACCAATGCCGTGATCCTGGACCACTGGGGAATCGTGAAGGCCGACATTGGAATTTGCGGTGGGCGAATTATTGGAATCGGCAAGGCAGGGAATCCCGATGTGATGGCAGGCGTCACGCCGGGGATGGTGATTGGGGCCGGCACGGAGGTCATCGCGGGCGAGGGCTGCATCGTGACGGCAGGGGGCATCGATTCGCACGTTCATTTCATCTGCCCGCAGCTTGTGGAGACGGCGATCTCCGCCGGCCTGACGACTCTGATTGGCGGCGGCACGGGTCCGGCAACGGGCACCAACGCTACCACTTGCACGCCGGGTCCGTGGAATATCCATCGCATGATTCAGTCCGCCGAGGGCCTGCCGGTCAACCTCGGATTTCTTGGCAAGGGTAATGCCTCCGCTCCGGCGCCGCTCGCTGAGCAGATTGAAGCGGGCGCCATCGGATTGAAGCTCCATGAAGACTGGGGAACGACGCCCGCCGCCATCGATTGCGCTCTGTCCGTAGCGGAGCTATACGATGTGCAGGTGGCCATCCACACCGACACGCTCAACGAATCCGGCTTCGTGCAGGATTCCATCGCGGCGTTCAAGGGCCGCACGATTCACACTTATCACACCGAGGGCGCGGGCGGCGGCCACGCTCCCGACATCATCCGGGTCTGCGGCGAAGCAAACTGCCTTCCTTCATCCACCAATCCCACCATGCCCTTCACGGTGAATACTCTGACGGAACACTTGGACATGCTGATGGTTTGCCATCACCTGAATCCATCCATCCCGGAAGACGTGGCCTTTGCCGAATCGAGAATCCGGGCGGAGACCATTGCTGCCGAGGACGTGCTTCACGATCTTGGCGCCATCAGCATGATGTCATCTGATTCACAAGCGATGGGAAGAATCGGAGAAGTCATCATCCGCACCTGGCAGACTGCGGACAAGATGAAACGCCAGCGGGGTCCTTTGCCGGGAGAAAAAGCCGGCGCGGACAATTTGCGAGCCCGCCGCTATGTGGCAAAATACACCATCAACCCGGCAATTGCTCACGGCGTGTCGCATGAAGTGGGTTCGGTAGAGGCCGGGAAGCTGGCGGACCTGGTCCTATGGAAACCCGCATTTTTCGGGGTCAAACCGGAATTGGTTATCAAGGGCGGATTCATCGCTTGGTCAGTGATGGGCGATCCCAACGCTTCGATTCCCACACCCCAGCCGGTGCTCTATCGTCCGATGTTTGGCAGCGTGGGGAGAGCGCTCCAGGCCACGTCCGTGACCTTTGTTTCAAAAGCCGCGCTCGAAGCCGGAATTCCGGGCCGGTTGGGTCTTCAGAAGCAGATTGTGGCCGCCAGCCACTGCCGTGGCCTGAGCAAGCGGGACATGATCCTTAACGATGTGTTGCCTCACATGGAAGTGGATCCAGAGACCTACGAGGTGCGGGCCGATGGCCAATTGTTGACTTGCGAGCCTGCCACCACCTTGCCGATGGCGCAGCGGTATTTCTTGTTTTGACCGGTTGCGAAATGCTCATCATTGACCATCTGCTTTCCCCGGTTCCTGCGCCAGACCTGGCGGGAATCGAGGCCGATACTCTGGTGCTGACCTGGCAGCAAAGGCGGTGGCCACGCGGCCGCCTGACCACCAGCAAGGGCCGCGAAATTGCCTTGGCGTTACCGACTGGAACCGTAATCCAGGCGGGAGCTTTGTTGTGGGCGGACCGCGACTGGTATCTTAGCGTCGTAGCGGCCGGCGAGCCGGTGCTCGCGTTGGAGCCGGCGGATTGGGCGACGGCAGTTCGAACCGCTTTTGAAATCGGCAACCGTCATTTTCCGCTGGCGATAGAAGGCCGGGCGTTGTTGGTCCAGGACGATCCCGCCCTGGTGCAGTTGTTTGACCGGATCGGCATCCCTTTCGAGCGGAGGATGTCGCCGTTCAATCCCATTGGGACAGGCCACTCTCATGTCACCTCATCGATTCCTGAGCCTACTGCAATTCGCTGACGGGCTTTTTCCGGCAGGCGCCTATGCTCACTCATTCGGACTGGAGTGGTACGTTCAAGAGGGAATCATTCGGGACGCGGCGGGCGTGAAGGAGTTTCTGGAGACTTACCTTGAAAGCTCAGCCGGACCTAAAGATGCGGTGGCGATGATTCATTCAATGGACGCAGCTCGGAGGACTGATCTTCCAGCGGTTCTCGAGATCGATCAAACTCTCGAGGCTATGAAGCCTGCGTCCGAGCTGCGGGAGGCGAGCCGGCAAATGGGTCGGCAAACCTTGCGCACCGCCGCCTCACTCATCGAAGACCGCTTTCTGGAGGACCTTTTCGCCTTGATTGAATCGGGTGAAACTTCGGGCCACCATGCCGTGGTTTTTGGCGCCATCGGGGGCCGGCTGGGCTGGCCCCGCCAGCAAGCTGCACAAGCCTTCCTCCACTCTGCAGCGGCGGCAATCGTTGGAGCGGCGCTCCGGTTACTTCCGCTCGGCCAGATTGCCGGTCAGCGAATCCTCTGGTCACTTGGCCCACTGATTGAGAGGCTCGCGGATGACGTGCAGACCGAGCCCTTAGAAGAGATGTGGAGTTTTACTCCAGCGCTCGAAATCGCATCGGCCCGCCATACTTTTCTTCCCGCAAGGTTGTTCCGGTCATGATTCCAAAGCCGCTCAAGATCGGAATTGGTGGCCCGGTGGGTTCGGGAAAAACGGCGCTGGTGGAGGCTTTGTGCCTTCGGCTTCGAGATCAGAAACAACTCGCTGTCATCACTAATGACATTTACACGCGCGAGGACGCTGAGTTCCTCACCCGGCGCGGCGTGCTTCCGGCAGACCGCGTGATTGGTGTTGAAACCGGCGGATGTCCGCATACGGCGATTCGAGAGGACGCCTCCGTCAACTTGGAGGCGGTTCATCTTCTCGAGGGCCGCTTTCCGGACCTCGATTGTCTCTTCATTGAAAGCGGTGGCGATAACCTTGCAGCCACCTTCAGCCCGGAGCTGGTGGACGCGACGATCTACGTCATCGATGTCGCCGAGGGCGACAAGATTCCGCGCAAGGGCGGCCCGGGAATCACCACCTCGGGCTTGCTCGTGATCAACAAGATTGACCTGGCTCCTTACGTCGGCGCCAGCCTTGAGGTGATGGAGCGTGACACAAAACGGGCCAGAGGAGAGAGGCCATTTGTCTTTACCAACCTCCGCGGCGGCGTTGGAATCGACGCCGTCATTGACTGGATCCGCCGCGAATTGCTCTTTGAATCCTAGCCGCACGGGGCGGGATGGTTCGCTTTCGCTGCGGTTTGAGCGCCGCCTGCAGAAGACTACCCTTGTGGAATGCCGCTTCCAGCTTCCGCTTCAAGTGCTCACCCCGATTCAACAGGAAGACGGCTCCACTTACATGCTGCTGCTCAACCCCACCGGAGGTGTGCTGGGCGGCGACCGCCTTGTGACGGTCGTCGCACAGGGAGCCGGAACCCACGTTTGCTTCTCCACACCTTCCGCGACCCGCGTCTACCGGTCACCCGGGCCTGCCGCCATCCAGGAAACTCGAATCCGGCTTGGACCTGGCGCGGTCCTGGAATATATGCCGGACGCGGTGATTCCGCACCGTGGCGCTGCCCTTCAACAGTCTTTATCCATCGAACTTGAAGCCGGCTGCGTGGCCATGTTTGCGGACACGTTGGCAGCCGGACGCCTGGCGCACGGCGAGCGTTGGAGCTTCCGCCAGGTTTCAAGCGAGATCGTTATCAAGCAAGGCGCCAAACCCCTTTTCATCGACCGCGCTCTTATTGAGCCTGGTCGCATTCCTCCCGCACGCTTCAATGTGATGGAAGATTACAACTACGCGGTGACCTTCGGAGTTCTTGCGGATGGGTATTCTGCATGGAGAGACTTGCAAGGGAAAATCGAGTCACTTTTCGCGGCCTGCACTCAAGTTCGAGGAGGCAGCAGTCTGCCCGCCTCCGGAGGGATCATAGTTCGCTTTCTGGCAAAGAGCGCGGTCGATGTTCATCCGGTGCTGCATCAGGTTTGGGGAATCGCCAGGAGCATGGTCTTGAAGCAGGGCCCCTTTATATTGCGCAAGTATTGAGCAATGGACGGGAGCCAAGCCGGAAGGTCACAGATTGAACTATGCCCCGGCGTGCACTCCTCCAAGGGAAGTTCGGGAATGACCCAGGTTAATCCCTGGCAGGCGGCGAATTGATTGAATCGTGGACAAAAACCATGTTATCGGAGAAATTCATGCTCAAGCATACTTTGAACTTACTCGCCGCGGCCTTGGCGGCTCTTTTGCTGGCGCAAGCGGCTCCCTGCCAAGTGGTGGAGCAATTCAATCCGCCCAAGGCGACCTGCTGTCTGCAATTTGACGCCCAACACCTTTCTGACGAGCTTCAGGACTGGAACCAGATCGGGCGCTACCACGCGGACGATGAAAGGCTGATGGCACAGCCTGCCAGCCCGCATCGCGTGGTTTTCCTTGGCGATTCAATTACCGACTTCTGGAACCTGGCCAAGTATTTTCCGGGCAAACCCTACATCAACCGGGGAATCAGCGGCCAGACCACGCCACAGATGCTGGTACGAATGTTTCCGGACGTGATCGATCTGAAACCCGCTGCCGTCATTATGCTGGCGGGCACCAATGACATCGCGCGCAACACGGGCCCGGAGACTGCGAAGATGATTGAAGAGAATTTCAAAGCCATGACTGAGCTTGCCCAGGCCCACGGCATCAAAGTGATCCTCTGCACGCTCACACCTGTCAGTGACTACACCCCGTCCAAACAGACCGATCACCGCCCGCCGGCGGACATCCTGGCCCTAAACACCTGGCTCAAGGCCTATGCGGCGGAGTCTCACTCCATTGTTGCGGACTATTACCCGGCGGTTGCCGACCAGCAGGGAATGTTCCATGCAGGCTATTCGGATGACGGCTTGCACCCGAACGCCCAAGGCTATTCGGTGCTGGCTCCGGTGGCGGAGCGGGCCATTGAAAAAGCGGTTCAATAGGCAATTTTACATTCGGAAAGGCCCACGACGAAGTAAGGCGTTCGTCATGGCTACCAGCTCTCTCCTCGCTTGTGGGGAGAGGGCTGGGGTGAGGGGGTTGTGTCCTGGCGGTCTGAGGAGGACCCTTGCCAGAAAATATCAGGCATCTAAAATGACGAGGATTTCGAGTTCCGGGTTGGGTAGTTCTCCAGGGACATACACGCCAACCCGCCTTGTCTTGACGATGTATTCCCAGCACGGACCCGACTTATTGATCCCGAAATATTGGGTCTCAACTTTGGGCGAAATGGCCGTGGGGGGCACTGGCAAGTGCGAGAGCGTGAGTCCTTGAAGACCTCTTTTCACCAGCTCCTGGACGTGAACGGCGGAACAGACTTTGACCAACTGCCGGGTTCTCGCAATCAGGTCCACTTCGCCGACCTCGGAATGAATCCCCAAAATCCAGCGGGCGCGATCCAGGCACCGTTGATCGGTCACTTCTCCGGCATAGATATATTTGGCGGCGGGTTGCAGAGGGATGGTGATGCAGTTGGTTGGGACCAGCATCTCCAGGTGGGCGCGGATGTGCTTCTCAAGCTCCTGAAAGCAAGGTTGCAAATGGCGATGGTCGTAGAGGGGCAGGGTTCGCGGATGAGAATCGAGGCCAAACGTGCAGAGCGCCCCCGCCAGCCGCGAAAGCTCAACGTAAAGTTCCTCGGGATGGCCCCGCTTCGCAAAGTAAAGATGGCGTAAGGAGGAAAGCGCCGAATTGATGGAGTGCAAGAACCAGAACGTCTCCACTTCTTGCGCGGAAAACGCCCGGGCCAGCTTTCCGCCGCCTTGCCGGCCGCGCGAGAGTGCGGTGCTCTTGTCCTCCAGAATTTCAATCAGCGCCCGGGTCATGGTCATTAACCTTTCGCTGGCGCTGATCTGCAAACAGGGAGGAATAAATTCACGATCATAGACGTAATGCCCGGAACCGTCGCGCATGACGCGGGCGAGGGGCAGGGAACAGAAACTTTCAGAAGCTTCTGATTCGATGAGAACCTGAAGGTTTTTTTGACCCAGACGCACCGGCTTCTCATCAACCCCGGTATTTTCATCGTGGAGCGCACGAACCGCCGCCCGGTAGCGCGTTGCCGTCAGCCCATTCGATTCGGAGAAATCACAATTTGCCTCCTGCGGCCGGTAGGCCGGAACCGCGAGCATCAATATCAAACTTTCACTGGTTGGCGGAAACAATTCGGCAATACTGCGCGGCGGCGGCAAAGGGTCGCTTTCCGGCATCTGGAACGGCAGGCCATCGGGGAGAACACCTCGCGCATGAATCAGGGAAACGGTCCCGTTGCGCAGCGCTTCCGCGTCCAACTCGTAACCAGTGAGTCCCCAGCCCTCAAACCATAGGGTTGAGGTTTCAAACTGCAGCAGATCCTCAAAATACCGGTTCTGGGTTTGGAAATGATGAGGGCCGAGGTACATTCCATCGGACCAGACGACTTTCGAGAGCATTTTCATGAGTTGGTAGCGCGCCTTGGCCCGTCATTTTAAGGCAAGTACTCACCAGCCACAACCCGCTGTTTTAATTTCTGCTGCCTTCCGTCTGAATGGTCATCCGGATTCCATGCACCCGCGCAAGATGTGCCGAACTTTGATTGGAAGCGGATTTATCAACTAATAAATACACTGGCTGATGCGGCATGTCAATTGAAATAGGCGCCAAGCACCGAACACGAACAAGAAATGCCGGTCTTCAGACCTTCGCAGCGCCGGCTTGCCGCTGGCTTGAGGCCTGCCGGCAGGATCGGCAGGGCATGACTTCAAACGCCTTGCCGCAAGCATCGTCTCAGAACATTGTCCGGCTTCGTGCCCCCAGCACTCCACCCATCTTAATCCG
>Ga0307372_10000893_pt1 | contig 52349 bp, 33 predicted proteins | sample OX1MG_FD_202533 | JGI IMG/M metagenome (GOLD analysis project Ga0307372, IMG submission 202533) | Soil microbial communities from Risofladan, Vaasa, Finland - OX-1 | ecosystem: Environmental > Terrestrial > Soil > Coastal area > Acid sulfate soil | place: Finland: Risofladan, Vaasa | collected...
CGGCTCATCGACTCAACGGCAAACGCTACCATGAGCATTGGCTCCACAACCTCATGGCGTCAACCTCACTGATGGGCTTAAGAAACCACACACCTGCAATCCGATAGAGTCAGACAATTCGTTATGACAGCCTGGCGATTTTCCCGCGAGTGCATCGGAAATTACGACGTCTTGAAACAAGCCTCTGCCACGTTCGAAATCCCCGCACTCGACTGCTCGGAAGAGCTGTCGCTGATTCGCAAGGGCCTGAACCAACTCGACGGCATCTCGCAACTGCATCCCGATTATTTGAATCGCCGGCTGCGCGTCGAGTTCGACGCCGAACGGTTGGATGCGGCTCGCGTCAGGCTGCGGATTGAGGAAATCGGCTTTTCTGCGCGGTTGTTGGCGGGCGAAGAGGCTGCGCGCCGCGAGCGGCCCGCCCCGGAAACGGCGAGCGTGCGGTGGTCGACGGTCGGCGGCGGCGTATTGCTGGCAGCCGCTGCGGCCGTTTATGGTTTGACGTCCGCAAGCTCCGCGTGGAGTGCGGCCTTGGCGATTGCGGCTACGGTGACGGCAGGTTTCAGCGTGGCGCGGGCCGCCTGGCGCGCCGTGCGGCTGAAAACGCTCGACATCAACGCCTTGATGACGCTGGCGGCGACCGGCGCGATCGCCACGGGCGATTATTTCGAGGCCGCAACGGCGATGTTCTTGTTCGGCGTCTCGCTCTGGCTGGAAAGTTATAGCCTCATGCGGGCGCGGCGGGCCGTGCGTTCGCTGATCGAACTGTCGCCGCCGACGGCGCATCGTTTCGAGCAAGGTCAATTGCGCGACGTGCCTGCGGCCGATTTGCAGCCGGGCGATCGCGTGCTGGTGAAACCCGGAGAACGCTTGCCGGTCGACGGTCGCGTCGAAAGCGGGGCGTCGGCGGTCAACCAGGCCCCGATTACCGGCGAGAGCGTGCCGGTGGAAAAGCAGCCGGGCGATCCGGTCTTCGCCGGCACAATCAACGGCGAGGGCGCGATCGAAGTCCTCGTCGATCGCCCCGCCGCCGACAGCACGCTGGCACGGATCGCCCGGTTGGTCGACCAGGCGCAGCAATCGCGTTCGCCGACCGAGCGATTCGTCGACCGCTTCGCCCGCAGCTATACGCCGGCCGTAATCGCTTTGGCGCTGGCGATCGCCGCATTGCCGCCGCTGTTGGCGCATTGGGGCGTGGCCTGGGCGGCGATACACTCGCCGGGCGAGTGGCTGCACCGCGGGCTCGTGCTGCTGGTGATCGCCTGTCCTTGCGCGCTGGTGATTTCCACGCCCGTGACGATCGTCTGCGGGCTGCGTTTCGGCGCCAGCCGCGGGATGTTGATCAAAGGCGGGCAGTTCCTGGAACAAGCCGGGCTGGTCGATTGCGTCGTGTTCGACAAAACCGGGACGCTCACGCTGGGCAAGCACGAAGTGCAGAAGATCATTCCCGCCGAGGGCGAAGCGGCCGACGACGTGCTGCGGGCAGCCGCCGCCCTGGAGAGCCGCAGCGAGCACCCGCTGGCGCAGGCCGTCGTGGCGGCGGCGCGCGATCGCGGCTTGGAGTGGAAAGAGGCGAGCGACGTGGCGGCGCTGCGCGGCGCGGGCGTCGAAGGCCGCTTGGAGGGCCGCATGCACTATGTCGGCAGCGGGCGATTGTTCCGCGAGCGCGGCGTGCCTGGCGCGCCGCTCGATGGCCAGGCGCCAGGCGAAGGCGACGCCCAGCCGGCGACTTGCGCCCTGGTCGGCTCGAGCGAAAAAATGCTGGGCAGCATCTTGCTCGCCGATCCTCCGCGCCCCGATGCCGCCGCGGCGATCGCCGAACTGAAGCGGGCGGGCGTGCGGCCCTTGGTGATGCTTTCGGGCGACCGGGCGGCGGTGGCGGGCGCGATGGCCGAACGGCTGGGCCTCGATCAGTCGTATGCCGACTTGTTGCCGGCCGACAAGCTCCAGCACGTCCAGCGATTGATGGCGGAACATCCGCGTTTGGCCATGGTCGGCGACGGCGTCAACGACGCGCCCGCCTTGGCCGCAGCCGCGATCGGCATTGCCTTTGGTTCGCAAGCCAGCGACGTCGCTTTGGAAGCGGCCGACGTGGTGTTGATGTCGCCGCATTTGCGGCGTCTGGGCGAGTTGCTGCGACTAGGCCGCCGCTGCCGCCGGATTCTCTGGCAGAATATCGGCATTTCCTTGGCCCTCAAGGCCGCCGTGCTGCTGCTGGCGCTGGCCGGGCCCGACCAATTGGCCAAGCTTTGGCTGGCCGTCGCCGCGGATGTCGGCGCCAGTCTGGTGGTAATCTCCAACGGCATGCGGCTGCTGCGGTCGTAAGCGGGCGGCATAGGAGTTGCGTCTCCTTAAGTTGGGTTCGATTCGAAACGGACGAACCGCGGCGCCCCGCCGCACTATTCAAGGAGATGAAACAATGGACACCTGGATTCTCGTGGCCGACAGCAGCCGAGCGCGGCTTTTTGCCGCCTCGCAACGTGGAAAACCGTGGAATTTGGTCGAGGAGTTGCGACATCCGGAATCGCGCGAACGCACTGCCGAAATCGACCCTACCGAGCGTGGAATGCAGAGACAGAGTTTTGGCTACGGCAGCCCTGCGATGGAGGCGAAGACGGCCCCTCGACTGGTCGAACACCATCATTTTGCCGAGGAACTGGCTCGCAAGCTCGATGCCGGGCTGAAGCACGGCGACTACGGGGCTTTGGTCATCGCGGCGAGCCCCAAGTTTCTCGGCCATTTGAAAGGCATACTCGACAAGCAGGTCGTAAAGTGCATTACTGCCGCGATTGATAAAGACTACACCAATCTTGACGAACGCGAGCTGGCCGAGCAGTTGGAAGAGATGGTTTGGGGGATTTCAGTCCAAAGGTAATCGATTAGCGTGCGAACTTCGAAGTAAGCGCGCCCAAAGGCACTTCCGCGGGCTAGATCGCACACGCCAGCGTAGTATGATGAGGTGAGTTGGACGGAAAGTGGAAAAAGTTCGGAGTGGGCCGGGCGGTCGCCGGCCGAGAAAAACTCGGCGGGAGGAAAGTCCGGGCTCCGCAGGACAGGGTGGTGGGTAACGCCCACCGACCGCAAGGTCCGGGAAAGCGCAACAGAAAGCAAACCGCCTCGTGAAGCAGCGCAAGCTGCTTCGCGCGGTAAGGGTGAAACGGTGAGGTAAAAGCTCACCAGCAGATTGGGCGACCAGTCTGGCTAGGCAAGCCCCGCCCGGAGCAAGGCCAAGCAGAAAGCAGTCGCCCGGCGTCGTTCGGCAAAATCGCCGGATGACGCTCGGGCGCGCGGATCGGTCCGGTCCGCCATCGACTTTCGGGTAGGCTGCTCGAGGGGTCGAGCAATCGGCCCCCTAGAGAAATGGCCGCCGCCCGTCCAATCCGTTGGACGGGAACAGAACCCGGCTTATAGGTCCGCTCCGAACTTTTTTTCTTGGCCGACTCTTCTTTACTCGGCCTTCAGTGTCTCCTCGGGGTCCTCCGATGCCTGGTGAGCCTTGGCCACCACGTCGGGCGGCACCAATTCGCCATCGACCAGTTGCATGAGTTTCGAGATGCAAAGCTTGTTCATGCTCGTTTGCATGCTGTAGGCCTCGACTCGCAACGAATCGTGCAAGCTTTGCGGCAAGCGAATCGTAATTACGCGGGTCGCCTCTTGGGGCGGCGGCAAGACATTGATGCGAACCCTCAACCGGGCCACCATCAGTTGGATTCCCTCGTACTCGGGGCTCTGCTCGAAAGCCGCCATAGCCTCTTTGCTGGAGAAGACCTTGCGAACGACGCCGTCAACTCCCAGGGTCTCCCGATAAAAAGTCACCCAATCCAGCTCGCGGCGATAAAGCTGCTCCGCAGCCAGATAGACCTCTTGCTCCTTCGTGGTCATGCAACACTCTCCTACTTGCTTAGGGCGATCCAAATCCTTTTCGATGGCCACCACTCCAGCGACCATTTGCCAGATCTTGCCAATGGAGTCAAGCCCAGCTCCGATAGCATTGCTGTGCTAGCACTTACGAAGACTGGATCGCCTTGCACCATCTTTGGGCAGTGCTGCCGGAAATCAGGCAGCCAGCCGGCTGCCTAAATCTTGGGCAATCGCATTTTTCCCACTTGCCAAAGTGTCCTGTGGGCTGAGGTTGAGTTTTTCTTTGGATTAGGCCAGAAATTGTTCGGTTCGAGACCTCGTGGCGAAAAGATTCCCGCGATTTGCCTGCTGCGCGGCGTAACGTTTGCTCCGGGTGGGCAAGCGGTAAGCGAAGCGGCAGATTTATGTAACGGCGACCAAGCGCCGGCGCCATTTTTCGTTGACCGACGAGGCTGAAGCGGGCTACCATGAGTTAAGTCGGCGGAGCGCCCCTGACAGGACCAACGGACGGTCGATTGCGCATGCCGTCGCCGCCCTTCGGCCTGTCTTCAAGTAGCATCTAGTTCGAAATCGTTCATTGGGGCGATCGTTCCCGTCAATCAAGCGCACAGGCTCCCTCTCAAAGCGACACGCCCTGCCCGTAATGAGCACTGCCGGTTCCAGTCAACGAGCATCCGCCTTGCCGCCGGCCGTGAGCCAGTCCGGCGAAATGACGAATCCCCCGATCGAGGAGGCGGCTGTCGAGGGCTCGGGCGGGGGCATTCATGGCGCCGATCCCGACGAGCGCACGGTCATTTCTCAACGGCCGCCGCTCACGCCGACCGGCGCCGGACGACCGGCCCCGCCGTTCGAACTCGAAAAGCTACTGGCGGGCGAACGGCTGAACCATTTCGAGCTGCGCGAGTACGTGGGCGGCGGCGGCATGGGCGCCGTATTCCGGGCGCTCGACACGATGTTGAATCGCGAGGTGGCGCTGAAGGTGCTCTCGCGCGATCAAGGGGCCGACGAAGAGACGCGCCGCCGCTTCCAGAACGAGGCGCAATCGGCCGCCCGCTTGGATCACGAGAACATCGCCCGCGTGTTCTACGTCGGCGAAGACAAAGGGCTCAACTACATCGTTTTCGAGTTCATCGAGGGGATCAATCTCCGAGAGTTCGTGGAGAAAAAGGGCCCTCTGCCGCTGGCCGAAGCGATCAGCTACACGCTGCAAATCGCCGACGCGCTGGCTCACGCCTGCAGCCGAGACGTCGTCCACCGCGATATCAAGCCCTCGAACGTCATTATCACCGAAGACGGCCGGGCCAAGCTGGTCGACATGGGGCTGGCCCGGCTGCACCAGGTGCAGCCCGAGGGCGAAGATCTGACGGCCAGCGGAGTCACGCTGGGCACGTTCGACTATATCTCTCCCGAGCAGGCCCGCGACCCGCGGATCGCCGACGTTCGCAGCGACATCTACTCCCTCGGCTGCACGGTCTATTTCATGCTCACCGCGCGGCCGCCGTTTCCGGAAGGCACGGTCCTGCAGAAACTGCTGCAACACAACAGCGACGCTCCGCCCGACCCTCGCGAGCTGAACCCGGAATTGCCAGAAGAGCTGTCGCCGGTGATCCGCAAGATGCTGGCCAAAGACCCGCGGCGCCGCTATCAACACCCCAGCGAGTTGATCGACGACCTCTGCCTGCTGGCGGAACAGATCGGCTGTCCGACGCCCGGGCCGGGGCGAATGGCGCCTTGGGTTCCGGCGAAAGCGCCGGCGCGCGTTTCCATGATCCAGCGTCATTTGCCGTGGATCATTCCCGTCGCCGCCTTGCTGGCGATCGTGGCGATCCTCGATCGCTGGCAACTCGACGATCTCGATCAACCGCGAACGTCAAAACCGGCCTTAGGGCGAAGCGGCGTCTCGACTCGCGATAATCGAGTGGCCGGCGGCCCTCTCACGACTGCGCCGAAAGACGGCCAGTCCGTATCCAGCGCAGGCGAGAACGGTGCGGAGGGCGAAGTCGAGACCGAGGATGCGCCCGTCCCTGTCAGTCCGTCTGCCGACCGCTCTTCCGTTCGCGAAGAGACTGCTCGGACCGGGGGCGAACGAGACTCGCCATCGACATCCCCAAAAGACCCTCGCGCCGCGTCTGCCAATCCGGCGAAGCCCGACCAACCGCTCGCCCGGACTTCACCGCCGGAAGGCGACCGACCGGCGGGCGAGGATGCTTCGAATTTAAACGCTTCGAATCCGAGAAGTGCAGTCCCTTCGAAACGAGTCGCCCAGGAAGCCTCGGCTGTTGACGGGGCGAAAGTCGAGGTAGACGACCCGGCGAAGCCTGCGGAAAGTCTCGCTCCGGCCAAGACGCCAACCGAAGATTTGCCGCCATGGCTGTTGGTCGTCGGCGAGGGGGAAGGGCCGCAGCGCTACTCCACTTTGTCGGCAGCCTGCAACGCGGCCAAGAGCGGAGACATCATTGAGCTGCGTTATAGCGGTCCGCGACAGGAAATTCCCATCACTGTGGAAAACAAAAGCCTCAGCATTCGCGCCAAGGAGCCGAATCAACCGGTGGTGGCGTTTTCTCCAAACGACGCCGATCCCTACCTCTTTCCGCATAGCATGCTGCGCATTGTGGGCGGCAGCCTGCGGCTGCTGAATGTCGGCTTCGAGATGCGCCTTCCTCGCGGCGTTCCTTCGGAGAATTGGACGCTGTTCGAGGCGCAAAGGGTGGAATCGCTCGATCTGAACAAGTGTACGTTGACCGTCGTGAATTGGTCGGACCTGGGCGGGGCGTTTCACGACAAGGTTTCGTTCTTCCATCTCAAGGCCTCGCCCGGCGCCGACGCCATGATGCCCAAAGGCATGATGGCCATTCCGCCGCTGGAGATCCATCTGCAGGACTGCCTGGTCCGGGGCGAGGCGACCTTCTTGCGAGACGACGACGCTCAAGCCGTGCGCGTTCATTGGAAGAACGGATTGCTGGCCTGTTCCGAATGGTTGTTGTCCGCCGCCGGAGCCACGACGATGCAGACGGGCTCGACCGGCGAGAGCGGGAAGATTCACCTGACGCTCGAACATCTGACGATGGCCCTGGGCGCCGGCCTCTGCCGGATGTCCAACAGCTACAGTGCGCCCATTCTCCTGGAAGTCGACATCCAGTGCAGCGATAGCGTCGTGCTGGCTGCATCCGACCATGCCAATCTGGTCGAACAAGCCTGCATCGATTCCCCCAGCGACGCGCAGCGACGCTTGAACTGGAAAGGCGATCGCAACGTTTACAGCGGCTTTACGGCGTTTTGGAAAGTCGGCGATCCCGCGTCCGCTTCCGGCCGGCCCGACATGCTGTTCAAGAATTGGCGGGAATATTGGGGCGACCAGCGCGAGGTTCAGCCGAGCGACTCCCCGCTCGTCTGGCAGAGACCGCCTCCTGCCGGGCTGCCGCTGCACCAGCGCACGGCCGCCGACTATACTATCGACGACGGCGACAATCGTTCCTTGTACGTGACGACCGACGGCAACCTGGTCGGCTTCAATGCCTCCTCCTTGCCGGCTTCGAACGGCAGCCGCATTTTCGGCGAGACGCCTTCCACTGCCGCACCACGCGCGAACGAAGCCCCCAATCTCGATTAATGGCGGCCAAACGTGTAGACTGACGGCGAGCCCGCAAAGCCTGACCCCGCGTCGCGTTCGTCCCCACTACCCACGGCAAGCGAGACCAGCATGCAACGGCCGCTCAACGAAGCCGCCACGCCCGAGACTGCCGAATCCAATCCGTATCAAGCCCCGGCCGGGAAGCAAGCAGCGTCAAAGCGGCGGCCCTATCTGACGGCGCCGATCCACAGCGAGAAGATGCCGCCCGGCGTGCCGTATATCGTCGGCAACGAGGCCGCCGAACGGTTCAGCTTTTACGGCATGAAGACCATCTTATTCGTCTTCATGACGGAATATCTGATGGGTCGGTCCGGCCAGTTGGAGGTGATGAACAATAAAGAAGCGACCAGCTATTTTCATTTCTTCGTTTTCGCCGTCTATCTCTCCCCGTTGCTGGGAGCGCTGCTCTCCGACGTTTTCTTGGGCAAGTACCGGACGATCATTTCGCTGTCGATCGTTTACTGTTTTGGGCACCTGGCCCTGGCGTTGGATGAAACCCGTTTAGGGTTGTTCACCGGGTTGACCTTGATCGCCTTGGGGGCCGGAGGCATCAAGCCTTGCGTGTCGGCGAACGTGGGCGATCAATTCGGCAAGGCGAATGAAAATCTCATCGAGCGCGTGTTCGGGTGGTTCTACTTCGCGATCAACTTCGGCTCGTTCTTTTCGACGCTTCTGACCCCCCTGCTGCTCAGCCGCTTGGGGCCGCGCTGGGCGTTCGGGGTGCCGGGCGTGCTGATGCTGTTGGCCACGATCGTGTTCTGGCTCGGCCGGCGCAAGTTCGTACACGTGCCGCCGGGCGGAATCAGTTTTCTCAAGGAGGCGGTCAGCGGCGAAGGCTTGCGCGCCCTCGGCAAGCTAAGCATCATTTACGCCTTTATCGCCGTGTTCTGGTCGCTCTACGATCAGACGGGTTCGGCGTGGGTGCATCAGGCCGGAAAGATGGACCGTTGGGTCAGCCTCGAATGGCTGCGAAACCTCGGCGTTACCTCCTATTGGCTGCCGGGAGCGGGTAGGCAAGCCGTGCCCGAAAAGTTCGAAGTCTTGGCTTCGCAAATCCAGGCGATCAATCCGCTGTTGATCATGACCTTCATGCCCTTGTTCAGCTACGTGATCTATCCGCTGCTGAACCGGGTGATTCGCCTGACGCCGCTGCGAAAGATCAGCATCGGCTTTTTCCTGACCGTGGCGGCGTTTTCCATTTCGGCCTTCATCGAGCAGGAGTTGCAGCGCGGCGCGACGATGCACGTCGAGTGGCAAGCGCTGGCCTACGCCGTGCTGACCGCGGCGGAAGTGATGGTCTCGATCACCGTGCTGGAGTTTTCCTACACTCAGGCGCCGCGGAAGATGAAATCGTTCGTCATGTCGCTAGCGATGCTATCGGTCTCCTTGGGAAATCTATTCACCTCGATCGTGAACAAGGTCATCCAAAACCCCGACGGCACGAGCAAGCTGTCCGGCGCCGACTATTACTGGTTCTTCACCGGCTTGATGTTCGCGGCGGCGTGCATTTTTATCCTCGTCGCGGCGACCTATCGCGAACGCACCTACATTCAAGAGTCGGCATAGGATCGCGCCAGGGCGCCCTCTCGCGACCGCACATAGAGGGCCGAAGCCGCGCTCGCCCGAGACTGGCCTCGCCGGGCGCAAGCGTCCGCTTCTCCAGAACTGCTCCATGCGGGGCGTCCGGCCTACCCTATTACGGTTTGCGCACCGGACCAGTCTCGCCCGGCGTCGCCCGATCAACCGAACTAGTAAGAATTTCCTGATTTCGCTACACTGCCCATCCAGATCCGTCAGGCACACGGAGGCGCCTTATGTCGCAAACGCCATTTCGCTTCGTTCACGCCAGCGACTTCCATCTGGAGCGCCCGCCTTGCGGCGTCAGCGAGGTTCCGGATCACCTGCGCGCCGCGTTTGCCGAAGCGCCGTATCGAGCGGTCGAGCGGACGATGGATTTGGCCCTGTCCGAACAGGTCGATTTCGTGGTGCTGGCGGGCAACCTGTTGCAAGCCGAAGCGACCGGGCCGCGCGGCCCGCTGTTTTTGGTCGAGCAATTCGAACGTCTCGGCGCCCGCGGCATTCAGGTCTACTGGGCGGGCGGGCAATCCGACCCCCCCGAAAGTTGGCCCGCGTTCGCACCGCTGCCCGAGAACGTGCATGTCTTTCCCGAACGACGCCCCGAGGAAGTCGTGCACCATCGCGAAGGGCAGGCCGTCGCGCGGTTGATCGGTCTGAGCCGCCGCAAGAGCAAAAAGCTGCGGCCGGGCGATTTCGTCGCGGCAGAGGGAGGGCCGCTGGCCATCGCTGTGACATACGGCGAAATCGACCGCGCCGCAATCGCCAACCGCGGCATTCAATACTGGGCGCTGGGCGGACGGCGCCGGCGCGAAACGCAGTCGGAATCGCCGGCCGTGGCTCACTTCCCCGGCACGACGCAAGGCCGCCAGCCGGACGAGGCGGGCCCTTGCGGCTGTACGCTGGTCGAAGTCGATGCCGGCGGGAAGTTGCGCACCAGGCTCGCGCCGACCGACGTGCTGCGCTATCGCCAAGAAGAGATCCAGCTCGACGAGCCGGCGACCAAGCAGGCATTGGAACGGCTGCTCCTCGAACGCCTGCGCACGATCGCGGCCACGACGCCGGGCGTCGATCAACTCATTTCCTGGACCATCAGCGGGGCGGCTCCGCTGGCCGCGCCGCTGCACCGCGGCGGTTGGTCGGGCGAATTGTTGACGCGGCTGCGCAACGAAGCCGGCTACGCCTCGCCGGCGGCTTGGAGCGTGTCGCTCGAAGTCGAATCGCCCGACGCGCCGAACAGTTGGCATCAACAAGACACGCTGCTGGGCGATTATCTGCGCGCCATTCGCGATCGGCTGTCGGACGCCGAGGATGAAGAGCCGGGGCTCGATTTGGTACCCTATCTTGGCGAGCGGCAAGCGACCGACGCCTTGGCCGCTGCGGCGCGGCTCGACGACCGCTCGACGCGCGAGCGCGTGTTGCGAAAAGCGGCGCTGCTTGGCGCGGATCTCTTAAGAGGCGAGGAGACGCCATCGTGAACCTGCTCGAACTCGAAATCGACGGCTTCGGCGCCTGGACCGGTCTGAGGCTCGACGATCTTTCCCAGCGGTTGACCGCATTTTACGGGCCCAACGAGGCCGGCAAAACGACGCTGCTGCAGTTCGTGCGCACGGTGCTGTACGGCTTCTCGCCCGAGCGCCGCCGCCGCTACTTGCCTCCGTTCGGCGGAGGCCGAGCGGGCGGAACGCTGCTCGTCGAAAGCGCGCTGGGCCGCTTCAGCGTCGAGCGTCATGCCGACGCTTCGCCGCGCACGCCGCCTGCGGGCGAACTGCGCATTCTCGACGCGAGCGGTGCGTTGCAGAAAGAGCATCTTCTCGATCGCCTGCTGGGCCGCGTCGACGAGGTCACGTTTAACAACGTCTTCGCCATCGGCCTGCGCGAAATCCAGGAACTCGGCGCGCTCGGCGACACCGCCGCCGCCGAACTGCTCTACGGGCTGTCGACCGGGCTCGACCGCGTTTCGCTGATCGACGTGCTCCGCGAACTGAGAACCTCGCGTGAGCGTCTCTTGTCCCCAGAGGGCAAGCCCTGTCAGATCGCCAGCTTGCTGGCCGAGCGCGACAAGATCGCCGGCGAAATCCACGAGCTGCGCTCGGTTTCGCACCGCTACGCGGCGCTGGTTCATCAGCGCGGCGAGTTGGACGGGGAAATCAAGCGCCGCGAGGAAGAGCGCGGCCAACTCGAGCAGGCGGTGCGCGTGGTCGAGGCGGCGCTGGCCGTCCGCGAGGCATGGGGCCGCCGCGCCGAGGTGCAAGCCCGCCAAGAACGCCTGCTGGCCCATCCCTCGATCTCGCCCGTACACGTCGAGCAAATCGAATCGATCGGAAAACGGCTGGCGCAGCGCGGGGGCAAGCTCGAAGCCTTGAAGCAGCAGCGCAAGGCGGTGCGCCGCGAAATCGCCGCACTGGGGCTCAATCGGGCGCTGGCCCGCTGCACGCCGCGGATCGAAGCCCTTGCCGAACAGGAAACCTGGATCGGAGCGTTGGAATCGCAAGTCGATCAGCTTTCGGGCGAAGTCGCCGCCTTGGAGACTCAGTTGTCCGATGAGCGGCAGCGGCTGGGCGTCGGCCAAGAGCGCCGCCAGGCGGCGCCGGCGATTGACGAACGCACGCGCGCCGTGCTGCGGCCCTTGGCCCGTGCGCTGCGCGATCCGCAAGCGAAGCTCGCGGCGGCTCAGCGGCAGCGCGAGAGCAGCCAGCAGGCGGCCGACGCCGCGGCCGCGCAGATCGGGCAGGCCCTGGCCGGCAAGCAGGAAAAAGAACTGGCGCCCGCGCTCGAGCGGGCCGGCGAATTGGCGGCCCAATTGCGGCGGCGGGCGCAGCTCGACGAGCGGCTCTCGCAGATGAGCGCCCAGGACGCCGGGCTGGTCGAACAAAGTCAAAAACTCGAAGAGCGGCAATTGCTGCCCGGCTTCGTGCTGATCGGACTGGCCGCCCTGTTCGCCCTGGGCGCGGCGATGACGCTTTGGGGCGCCGTGCTGATGATCGTCTCCAGCGGGCAGGGAGGCGAGGCGAAGCTCGTGTTTGGGCTCTTGTTCTGCGGGGCCGCGGCGGCCAGCAAGTATCTGCTCGAGCGGTCGGCCGCCGAACAACTCGAAGTCACGCAAAGCCAATCGGCCGCGCTCGTGGCCCAGATCAAGCAAGCCAAGGAAGAGCGGGCCGCGCTCGACGCCGTGCTTCCGCGCGGCGCGGGTCCCTGGCTGGTGCGGCTCCAGGCGGCCGAGAAAGAACTGGCCGGACTCGAAGATTTGATGACGATCGACGCCGAGCGGCAAACCGCCCAACGCGAGGCCGACGCCGCCGCCAAGCGGGCCGAAGAAGCCGAGGACCAGATCAAACTGGCCCGGCGACGTTGGCAAAGCGCGCTGGCCGCCGCCGGATTGCCCAAGAATCTCTCGCCCAAGCAGGTCCGCCATTTGACCGAGCGACGGATGCAGGTCCACGCTTCCGAGCGGCGGCTCAAGCAGGCGCGGCTCGATTTGGCCGAACGCCGCAAGGAATTCGACGTGCTCGCCGGCCGCGCGGCGCAGGTCATGACCGACGTCGAGTTGGAGCCGACTAGCCCGCGCGTGACCGATCGCTTGAAACAACTGCGCCAGGCGCTGGCCGATCACGAGGGGATCGCCTCGCGGCGGGAGGCGCTCGACGCACGGTTGCGGCGCATCCATCGCCGGCAGACGCGGCTGGCGCACGGCATCGATCGCTGGCAGCATCGCCGCCAGGTGCTATTCGTGCAGGCGGGCATCGCCGACGAAGACGAGTTTCGCCGACGCCTCGAAGACGCCGAGTCGCTCGAACGCTTGCGCAGCCAGCAGGCGACGATCACCCGCGAAATCGGCGCCGCGCTCGGCATTCGCTTGACGGAAGACGACGTCCGCTCTTGGCTCGAAGGACCGCACGCCGGACGGCTCGAAGCGCACTGGGAAGAGCTTTCCGCCGAATTACAATCGGCGACCGAGCGCGTGCAAACGCTGTTCGAGCAGCGCGGCCGCGTGCAACACGAACTGAAATCGCTGGCCGACGATCGCCGGCTGCCCCAGCGGTATATCGATCTGGGCGTGGTCGAAGAGCGGCTGCGAGAGGCGATCGAGCAGTGGCAAGTCGTCGCCGTCACGGGTCTGGTGCTCGACCAGGTGCGCAAACAATACGAAGCCGAACGGCAGCCCGAAACGCTGCAAGAGGCTTCGAAGCATCTCGAACGCCTGACTGAAGGGCACTACACGCGCGTCTGGACTCCGCTGGGCGAAAACACGCTCGTGGTCGACGACGCCCAAGGGCGACGATTGCCGGTCGAAGTGCTTAGCCGCGGCACGCGCGAGCAGTTGTTCTTGAGCTTGCGGCTGGCGCTGGTCGCCTCTTACGCCCGCCGCGGAATCGAGCTGCCGCTGGTGCTCGACGACGTGCTGGTGAATTTCGACTCGCGGCGTGCGAAGGCCGCCGCCGCCGTGCTCCGCGACTTTGCGGCGGAAGGGCGCCAACTGCTGGTGTTCACCTGTCACGAGCACGTCTGGAAACTGTTCAAGAATCTCAAGCTGTCGGCCCGTGCGCTGCCGGCCAACGACGAAACGGAAACGGCGACGCTGGCCTACCAGGCGCCCGAAAGCGAATTGGCGGACGACGACGTGGCGCTCGAGCCGGTCGCGCGCTGGCGCCCCGACGACGTCGGCGAGGGCACGATTCTCGTCGACGAAGACGATTCTGATGATGTCTTCGACGACGATGAGGACAAGCGTCAGCAAGCGCAACTTGTCTGGGAAGACCCGGACGACGACGAGTTGGAAGAAAACGCCTTCGACGGCCAGGACGAAGGCAGCGAAGACGAAGGCAGCGAAGACGAAGAGGGCGAAAAGGAGACTGCGGAGCACGATGACGACGAGTTCCGTTCGACTCGGCATTCATCGGAAACGGCGCCGCCCGACGAGCCGCCGCAGGTGACCGTCGTCCGCAATCGCCGCCGCGGCGGACCGTTCGACAACGCGCTATGGTTCGAGCCGGTCGAAGACGATTTGGACGACGAGGAGGAGAAAGCCAGCGAAGCGCCGCCACATCGCAACAACGCCGGCCATCGCGACGTTCTAGATACGTCGGACGACGAAGAAGTCGACGAAGATGCATTTGACGACGCCGACGCGTCGGAAGAGCCAGACGACGAGTGGGACGACTCCGGCGAGGACGAAGAGGCCGACGACGACATGGAAGCCGCCTGAGTCGGCCGGAAACAAGTAGGGCAGATGCACTTGCACGCCTCAGAGACTCAATGACCGAATCAAGCTACCCACACGCGGACGAGGTTCCGGATTCACTGCGCGCGGCCGAACGAATCGTGCCCTTCATCCTGGCGATCGTCGGCGGCGTGCGTTCGGTCGTCGACGTGGGGGGCGGGACGGGAGCGTGGCTCTCGGTTTTTCGCCGCCTGGGCGTCGAGGAAATGCTGCTGCTCGACTGCCCGGCGGCGGCGACGAACCTGCTCATCGACAAGTCGTGCTTCGAGCCGGTCGACCTCGGCGTGCGAATGCCCGCGCCGCGGCGATTCGATCTGGCAGTCTGCGTCGAAGTCGCCGAGCACTTGCCGCCTTGCATGGCTCGCCCGCTGGTCGAATGGTTGACGACCGCGGCCGATCGCGTAGTTTTCTCAGCGGCGATTCCGGGCCAGGGCGGCAAAGGGCATATCAACTTGCAGCCGCCGGCTTACTGGACGGAACTGTTCGAGCGGCGGGGCTTTATTCGCCGGGACGTGGTGCGTTCCAAAATCGTCCACGATCGGGACATACCGGCTTGGTATCGGCAGAATCTGTTTTTGTTCGTCGAAGCCAACGCCCAACTGGCTGCGGATGAAGAAGACTTCCTCCCGGCAGAGTTCGATCTGGTGTAGACCGAGATCGTTTACGGTCCGCGCGGCGTTCGCTCGCTGCTCCGGCAACTCGGCCCGGCGCTGGGCGCGGCGATCGAGCGAAAGCTCGAACGCATTCGAGCCAACAGGCGCCCGGCTCAGCCGCCGACGGAATACCGAGGCCGATAAGTCTCTGCGCGAACGGCCGAGGGCTTAATTGCCGCCTTGCCAGTAGGTGAAGCCCGGGCGGTCGAAGTGCGGGTACATCGAGAACCCGTAGAGCCCTGGATTGAAACCGCCGTCCCAGTAGCCGTAGTACATGCTCGTGGCGCGGCCGCGGTATTCGTTGCCCTGATAGGCGCTCATGCCGTTGCCGGTCAGGCCCCATCCCAACAAGTTGTTGGCGTAGTGCGGGTCGCTGGCGGTGCCCGTGACGTCCGGCTCCAAACGGCCGCGCAGCTCGCCGTAAGACGCTCGCTTGTGATAGTTCGAGTTGTTCGCATGGTAGGCGCCCCAGTAGCCGCCGCCGGGAAACTGGGCCATCGCCGAGCCGCTCAACGCCGACCAAGCCGCGACGACCGTCAGAATCAGTGCAAACCGTTTCATGAGCTTCCCCCCTCGCAATTACCGCCGCTCAGGCCTTCCCTAAGCGGCAGGGATGCCGCTTCTACAGAAAGTTTAGTCCACGTTTGGCGCCTTCGCGCAGCCCGGGCGGCCTTCGACGCGGCGACTCGTTTTTCGATCGGCGGCGGCGCCGCTAAAGCTCGACGAATTCCTTCGGGTTGAGCACCCCCGGCACGATCCGGCAGCGGCTCGCGAGCCGCCAGTCCCTCAATGTCGGCCCCAGGTTCAACGCCGACAGCAGCGACAGCGACAGCACGATGTGCGCCGTCGGCAAGGCAACGCCGAGCCAGGCCGAGAGTTCGCCGATCGCCGCCGGCGCAAAGCTCACGATCGACACGATGCACAGCGGCGCCGCAAACACCTGGTCGTAGCCCGGAATGGTCCAGCGCAGCGTGAGCAGCCGGCCCAGCAAGTTGATCGGCGAGCAGTAGCCGGGCAGATAGATGAACAGCCGCACCACGACGATCAGCAGTGGCAAAAAGTATTGGATCGCGCGCCTGAGGAACTGTTGCGCTTCGACGTCGGAGACCAGGGAGCACAGCGAGAACGTCCACCAACCGACCAGCAGGCTGCACAGAATCCCGTCTCGATAATCGATGCGCGCCTCGGGCTCTTTTGGCTGCATCTGGCTGAACGGCCAACCGACGGAATCGGCTTGAAGCTGAGTTGGTTGCTGCGGATCCGTCGTTGCGTTCAACGATTGCTTGCCCTGCCAGGGGAACTCGTCCAAGCTGCGCGATAAGACGAATTGCGAAGCGACGGCCAGCAACGTCAAGAGACCGAAGCCTTGCGGCGACAACAGGCGTAGCCAGACGACCAGCCCCAGAGCGAAGGCAATCGCATAAGAGGCCCGCCGAAATCCGAGCGAGGCGAACGACCGCAGCAGCAGACCGAGATAAGCGAAAAGAAACGCGGCCGGCAAGGCGAGACGCGGCAACTGGGCGTCGTGCAAGGCGAGCAGCATCGCCGCCAGGATGACGCCGTCTTGAGGCGCCAGGTGAACCGGACCGACCGGCAGCGGCAGCCCGCGCCGCCAAGGCGTGAGCGACAGCCAACTGCGATACGTCTCGTCAAACAAAGGGTGCAACCCGGCGACGCGAAAGACGCCGAACGCCGCACAGGCGCCGATGACGAAGCCGTCTCTGACTTTCAAGAAATGTTCTCGAACGCCGGGAATGCCAAACTGCCAGTCGTAAACGGCAACCACTCCCTCCATGAACAGCCAGACGCCGAACGCAAAGCCCACAACCCAACCGGACGGCAGCACCAACAGCAGCCAGTTGTATGTCTTCCGCAACATTCAGGGCGTCTTTTCGAAGTAGCGCGCGATGCTCTTGAGCGTCTCGGGATGGATCATGCGTTCGAGCACTTCGGCCAACGGGCCGGAGCATTGCGTCTGCCGCCGCAGGCCCTCGGGCGTATCGAAGGCCAGGAGTCGGCCGCGGCGGATAATTGCGATGCGGTCGGCCAGTTCCTCGACCAGTTCGGGCACCGGCATGGTCATCACGATCGTCGCCTCGCGCTCGTCGGGCAGGCGTTGCAACACGCGTTTCAAGGCCAGAATTCCCGCCGGATCGAGCCCGCCCGAAAACGGCTCGTCGAGCAGGAAGATCGGGACCTCGGAGATGAGCGCCGCACAAATCGCGATTTTTTTCTTCTGGCCGTTGGAATAACTGCTGATCGGCCAATCGCCCTCGCGCGAAAGTTCGAACAAGTCGAGCAGCCGCTCGGCGTGGTCGAGCAACCGCATTTCGTCGAGACCGTAAAGCCGCCCGACCGCCAGTACGAACTGCCGTCCGGTGCGGTTCTTGGGCAGCCAGGGGTGATCGGGCAGATAGACCACGCGGCGGCGGATGGCCAATTCGGCCTCGGCCGAACTGCGGCGGACGAGGCCGTCGATTTCAACTTCGCCGCGTTGCGGCGACAGCACGCCGGCCATCACGCCCAAGAGCGTCGTTTTGCCCATGCCGTTGGAGCCGAGCACCACCACGCGTTCGCCCGTTTCGACCTGAAGGCTGACGTCTTCCAGCACCGGCCGCACGCCATAGTGCTGGGTGACGCCTGTCAGACGAATCATCGTTCGCTCCGCGCAAAATGCCGGCGTTGTCGCAGCGCATCGTATCACTGCGGCGCTACGCCACCAAGGATTTCGCCCGCCGGGGCGGAATCTTGGCGAGCGCTGGCGCCCTGCCGGCCGAGAGTTGATGCATGTCCAAGTGATGGGTAGCTGGGTCTGAGCCTGGGCGAAGGCCCAGTTCGCTGGGGCATCGCCTAGGCTCTGCCGCCAGCCACCCTGGGTGATAGCACTCGTCAAAACATGGCTGACAGAGCGCTAGGCCTGCTTCTGCTGCCGCGCGGCGCCGGCCGGCGCCTTGCCGCTCAAGGGGACCGTGCCGGCGTGAGCGGCGTCGACGTGGCGAACGTTGAGATCGCGCTGCGGGAAGGGAATTTCGATGCCCTCGGCCTGGAAGGCGTCGTGGATGTTGGCGTGCAGATCGTGCGTCACCGCCAGGCGATTCTCCAAGTTGGGCAGATAACAACGCAGCACGAAATCAAGCGAGCTGTCGCCGAATCCTTCGAAGGTGGCCATCGGCGGCGGGTCATTCAGCACGAACTCGTTTTCCGCGGCGATCTTCAACAGCAGTTGGCGAACCCGCGCCGCGTCCGAGCCGTAAGCCACGCCCACGTTGACCACCACGCGATTCATCTGGTCGGAAAGGGTCCAATTGAGCACGTGGCCGGTGATGAATTCCTTGTTCGGGACGATCAATTCCTTGCGGTCCCAATCGACGATCAGGGTGGCGCGAATGCGAATCCGCGAGACGACCCCGGTGACGTCGCCCACCGTGACGATGTCGCCCACTCGCACCGGACGCTCGAAGAGAATAATCAAGCCGGAGACGAAATTGGCGAAGATCTCCTGCAAGCCGAAGCCGAGCCCGACGCTGACCGCCGCGATGAGCCAGTGGACCTTGTCCCAAGTGATGCCCAGCGTGCCGCAGACGGCCACCACGCCCAGCACGGTGATGGCGTAGCGCGAAAGGGTCGTGATGGCGTATCTCGTGGCGGGTTCGAGCGGCAACCGCTGCAAGATGGCGATTTCCAGCAGGCCGGGAAAATTCCGGCCGGCGATCAACATCGTCATGAACAGCACGATCGCCAGCAACAGGTGGGAAACGTTGATCGAGACGAGATCGCCGTTGGCGTCTCTCGTGGGCCAGAGCTGGATGTCGAGGATCGACAGCGCCGGCAGCACGTCAGCCCAAATGCCCCAGAGTCCGACGACGAGTGCGGCGACGACCGCCGTCTGGACGAAGCGGCGCGTTTGAGCGTTGATCGCCGTCAAGTCGAGCGCGTCGTCTTGCGCCGCCGAGTGCGTCGGGGCGTCGCTCGATTCCGAGGCCTGGGCCGCCGCCAAGGCCGCCGCGCGGCGCTGCCGTGCCTGCTGCATCGCCAGCCGGCGTCGCGAGACCAGCACCCAGCGCAAGGCCAGGGCCCCCGCAATCGACAACCCGACCAACAGCCAGGCCGTGCCTAGCAGACGAGCGGCCAATTGTTGGGCGGTGTAGAAATAACCCCACGCCGCCAGCACGGCTAGGGCCGCCGGGCCGCCGATCGACAACGGCAGCAGCAGATCATTCAGCCGGTCGGGCCAGGGCCCCCGGCCGGCGACGACCGCCGCCAAGATGCCGACCAGCGGCCGGAAGACGCGGAAGATGAACGCCGCCAGCAGGAGCATCGCGGCGATGAACAGCATCCGGCCGAGCGAATCTCGCCAGCGGTCGCTTTCCAAGGCGTGCGTGGCGGCGGCGGCGAAGGTCAGCGGCAAGCCGAGCAACATAAACCACCGCAGATGCCGGCGCAAGGTCTTCAAGCTCGACTCCGACCAGCCGAAATGAGCGTGTCCCAGGCCCCGGCCGCGGCACACGTGCCGGATCAGTTCCATTGGCAGCAGCACGATGCCCGTCACCTTCAGGCCGCTGGCCAGCGCCAGCGCCAATTCCGTCGCTCGCGGCGTCTCGCTCAGGCGCCAGCCCAGATAGATCAGCAGCGCCGACCAGGGCAGCGACATCAAGATCGTCAACGCCAGCACGCGGAACGTCGGCGTCATGTTGTCGGTGCTGCCGCGGGCCGCCTGTTCGCCCAGTTCGCGAACTCGCCGCCGCATCGGGCGCTGCCCGACGAACAGCAACAAAATCGAGGCGCCGCCGGCGAAGGCCGAAACGGGATGCGAGCGAAACTCGTCGGCCAGCAGGCGGACGACTTGCGTCCATTCCAAGGGCCGCGCATACCACCGCAAGCTCTCGGCCGCCGCCGCCACGTCGTGCCAGGCCAAGGTCGACGTACTGCGGACCCAGAGAATCCGCTCGTCGATGTAATTCGCCTCCTGCTCGAGCTCCATGCTCAACTGCTTCTCGACGATCACCAGGTCCGTCAGCTCCGCCGAATACCGCGTGTAGGCGCTGGTCAGCGAATCGAGCAGATCGCAGCGATTGCGCAGCAGCTCGCGCAGGTCGTAGTCGAGCTCCTCGCGCGAGGGCGGGTGCGGCCCCGAAAGATCGAGCGTGTGGATGATTTCCGCCGTCGCCGCCGGAAGATCGTTGAGCTTTTTGCGCTGATCGGGCAGCGTCGCCAGTTCAAGCCGGACCTTCGTCGTCGCCGACGCCGGCAGGCGCAATTGCTCCAGCCGTTGACTCTGACGGCGCAGCTCCGAGCGGTACTGCAACAGCAAGGGGCCGATTTCCGGAGTTTGGCCGAGGCTGTCATACTTGGCTTGCAAGCGGGGGAACTCGCGCTTCAGGTCGTTCTGGCTGCTCGTGAGCTCGTTGATTTGGCGATCGGCCGCGGCGATATCGTCGCTCACCGCCTTGACCCGTTTGGCCAGGTCTTCGTTTTCGGCGGCGACGCCTCGCAACTCGGGACAGGTGTCTTTCTTCTCGCGCACCGCCTGCTTGAGCTTTTCCGCGGCGGCGTCCTCGCGCAGATCGTGGAGAATCTCCTGCCACTTTTCGACCAGCATTTTCTTTTGGTTCACCATGCGTTCCGCCAGGTCGCGCTGCTTCGGCAGCAGTTCGTCTTCGGCGTTGTAACTCTCGCGCTCGCTCTTCAGCATGGCGAGCAGTTTCTCAGCGGCCAGCTTTTCGGCGCTCAGCTTGGTCAGCCGGGCCCGGGTCAAGGCCTCGGGCTCGTCGGCGGGCGGAACGATCTCGAGCGATTTCTGCGATTCAGCCAGCGCAATGCCGGCTTTTTCCAGTTCCTTGGGAATGTTCTGCCGGCGTTCGGCCCGGCGCTGCGGCTCGGCGTCGATTTGCGTCAGCGCGTCCTGGGCGTCGGCCAGTTCGGTTTGGAGCTGCGACAACGTGCTCTCGATCTGCGCCAAGGTCGTCCCGCTCGGGATGGCAACGCCCGGTTCCTCGGGCGGATTCTCAAGCTGCCGCCGCGCGTCTTGCAGCGCCGCGGGGGCCTGTTTTGCCTGTTTGTCGAATTCGGCGGTTTGAGCCGCCAGCTTGTCGATCTCCTCTAGTTTCAATAGCGCGCTTTGGTACGCGTCGACGATCTTCTGCTTGACTTCTTCGCTCAGCTCATTGGCGGACTTGATTTGCTCCAGTCGCTGTTGGATGGCGGCGGGGGTGGTTTCGATATTGAGCGTTTGGACGACGTTCGCGGCGGGAGGCTTCCCGGGGCCGGATGCATCGGACGGCGACTGCGCGCGCGCGTCGAGAGCCAAGCTGACGAACGCCGAGAAGATTGCGGCCGCCAGGCGTCCGCCCGCCAATAAGCGAAGCGTTCCACAGTCAATTCGCCCACGATAAGTTTGCGGCATCGCCGATTGCATGACAAACCACCTCCTGACGCTTTCGCCCCGGCGCCGGAATCCGCCGGCGCCCGGCCCATTCGACTTTTACGCCGATCGCCGAACGGCATCAAGACGGATTTGCCGCACGGGCTCGTCAAGACGAATTTCCTCGACAAAGCGAGAAACCCCGATCGGCCGCCGCTTTGCTTTCTCCCGCCTCATGATGCTGCTAGGATGCTAGAGGCGTGCGGGACGAATCTCAAATCAAGGCGAGGGTCGCTCGATGCAAGGCCGCGTAAGCTTGGCGCTTGTGGCGGGCTCTTTAGCGTTGTGCGGATGGGTCGTGTTGCGACTGATTCCCTCGCGGCCGCTCCCTTCGGCCCCGGCGGACTCGCCAGCGGCGCACGATGCGGCTGAAACGCACGAAGTTGAATCGTCCTATGTCGGGGTGGCCACATGCGCCGAGTGCCACGCCGACGAGTTCCGCTCTTATCAAAAAACGGCCCACAGTCAGGCGCTCGCCGAACTCGATCTGCAGGCCGAGCCGCCCGACGGCCAATTCGAGCATAGGCTTTCCGGTCGTTCCTATCGCGTCTACCGTGCAGACGGCGCCTTTCGTCATCGCGAGCGGCTCGCGTCGATTGACGACGACGGGCTGACGCAGGACTACGCGGTCAAGTATCTGATCGGCTCTGGACGGCATACGCGCAGCTATTTGATCGAAGACGACGGCTTCTTGATCGAATCGCCGATCACCTGGTACGTCTCGCGCAAGGCGTGGGGCATGTCGCCCGGTTACGACCGCCGGAGTCATTGGGGCTTCGAGCGGGCGACCGACATGGGCTGCCTCGCCTGTCACGTCGGCCGGGCCGAAAACGTCGACGGCGCCTTGAACCGCATCGCTATTCACGAACAAGCAATCGGCTGCGAAGCTTGTCATGGGCCGGGGTCGCAGCACGCCGCAGCGCGGCGGGCGGCAAAAACCGCCGCCGCAAACGATCGCGCCGCCGCGTCCGAAAAGATCGTTCATCCCGGCAAGCTGGCGCGCGAATTGAGCGAAGCGATCTGCGCCCAGTGCCATCTGCGCAGCGATGCCACGGTTTTCGTGCGCGGGCGCAGCGTCGCCGATTTTCGTCCGGGTCAGCCCTTGAGCGATTACCGCATCGACTACCGGCTCGATCGGCCCAGCTCGCGAATGAAAGTCGTGGGGCACGTCGAGCAAATGCGGTTGAGCCGCTGCTATCAACAGTCCGACGCGTTGACTTGCACGACTTGCCACAACCCGCACGCCCCGGCGTCTCCCGAAATTGCGGCGCCCGAGCGGGCGGCGACCGCGTATCGCAGCAAGTGTCTCGAGTGCCATGCGCCGGCGGCGTGCGGATTAAAAGTCGCCGAACGCACGAAGACCGAGCCGGGCGATAACTGCGCCGCTTGCCACATGCCGCAGTCGCCGACGGACATTCCGCACATCGCCTTCACCCACCACCGGATCGGCATTCATCGCCCGGCGGAGGAAACGCCTGTCGCCGACCAGAAAAACGCCGACGAGCCGGGTTTCGGCGATTTGACGCCGCTTTCGGACCTGTCGCACCTGCCGGAGATCGAGCGCGATCGATGCCTGGGCCTGGCCTACTTGGAATTCGCCCAGAAGCAGGATGCGCCGGCCAGCGAGCACTATCGCCGCCGCGCCGTCGAACTGCTGGAGAGCGTGCGCGACCGAGGGCTGCGCGATGCGTACGTCGAGGCCGGCCTGGCCCGCATGTATTGGTCGTCGTCGCCGCCGCGCGCCGCCCAACTGGCCCTGGCCGCGCTCGAAGACGATCCGCTGCCGCCCAGCGAGCGCGCCAACTCGCTGTTCGTGCTGGCCGACGTCGGCTTCCGTTCGCAGCAATGGGCGGCCGCCCAGTCGGCGCTCGCGCAATTGGTTCGCTTGCGCCGGCATCCGGTCGACTGGCTGCTGCTCGGGCTTTGCCAAGCGGCGCAAGGCGACGAACCGGGCGCCATCAAGTCGCTCGAGCGCGCCGCGGAGATCAATCCCTATCAACGCGACGTTCACGAGCAGCTTGCCCGGCTTTACACGCGGCAGCGGCAAACCGAACTGGCCGAGCGCCAGCGCCAATTGGCGAAGCTGCTGGAAGAGAGCGAGTAGGTTATGCTTTAGCATAACTCTCCTCGTGACGATGGTTATGCTGAAGCATAACCTACGGACTACTGGCAAGCTATTTTCGAATGCGGACAGCCCGCTCGGAGCCGTAGGGTGCGGCGCAGCCGCACGCGCCTCGCATTTTGCTGCGTCGCTGCGGGCGTCGAGCGCCAAGCGCGTGGGGCTATCGCCCCACCCTACTCGGCTCCCATCGGGCGAGGGCGCCCGGGCCTCCAAGGCGCCCGGAACTCCATCGGGCGAGGGCGCCCGGGCCTCCAAGGCGGTCGGCTAATTCGCCAACAGCAGCCGGCCGGGGACTTGCAGGAAGTTCTTGACTTCGTTCAAGAACCGAGCCGCGGCGGCGCCGTCGATCAGGCGATGGTCGTAGGAAATGCTCAAGGGCATCATCAGCCGCACTTTAATCTCGTCATCAACGATCACCGGCTGCTGCCGCGAGCGACCAACGAGCAGAATGGCTACCTCCGGATGGTTGATGATCGGCGTCGAGTAGGCGCCGCCGATCGCGCCCAGGTTGCTGATCGTGAACGTGCCGCCGCGCATGTCTTCCAGGCCGAACTGGTTGTTGCGAGCCTTGGTCGAAATCTCGGCCAGCGCCTGGGCCAGTTGCGGGATGGTCAGGCGATCGACGTCGCGGACCACCGGCACGACCAACCCGCGGTCGGTATCGACCGCCACGCCGATATTGACGTAGTCCTTGTAGACGACCTGGTCGCGCTCCATGTCAAGCGAGGCATTGATCACCGGGTGCAATTGCAACGCGTGGGCCACGGCCTTCATCACGAACGGCAGCATTGTCAGCTTGACGTCGGGACTGACCGTGCTGGCCATGCCGCCTTTGCGAATGCGATCGAGCTCCGTGATGTCGGCGTCGTCGAAGTTGGTGACGTGCGGAATCGTCGAGGCCGAGCGGGCCATGTTGACGGCGATCGTCTTGCGGATCCGCGACAAGGGCTGAATCTGCAGCGTGCCCCATTGGTCTTGCCCGGGCGCGGCGTTGGGCACGGTCACCGTCTTCTTCGCCTGTGCGGGGGCGAAGGCCGTCGATTCGCGAACGGCCTTTTTTACGTCCTCTTCCGTGATCCTTCCGCTGGGGCCTGTGCCGGAGACGCGCGATAGATCGACGCCCAGCTCGCGCGCCAGCCGCCGCGTGGCCGGACCGGCGGGCGCCATCACGGCCGTGGCGGCCGCCGCGCCGCCGTTCGGCGAAACGGGCGCCGGAGCAGTCACCGGCGCCGCCGGGGCCGTAGCCGGTTGTTGGGCTGCCGGCGTTTGCGGCGCCGGAGCGGCCGCCGCCGCCTTGGGCTCGGGCGCCGGGGCGGGTTTGGCGGCAGGCGGCGCCGCGGCCGGTTTCGCCGACGCAGAGGCGCCGGCCGCAGCTTCGATCGACAGCAGCACGTCGCCCACGGGCACGTTCTGGCCCTGCCGAACGTGGATTTTCGTGATCTTGCCCGCGTGCGGACAGGGGAGCTCCACCGTGGCTTTGCCGGTCTCGACCTCGAACACGTTCTGATTGGCTTTGATCTCGTCCCCTTCGTGGACCAAGACGCTGACGATGTCGCCCGCGTCGATGTTTTCGCCCAGCGAGGGAAGTTTGAAGTCGATTGGCATAGCGGCTTTCGGTGTTCGGTATTCAGCGATCAACCGTAGGTCGGGCTTTCAGCCTGACGCAACCGTAGGTCAGGCTTTCAGCCTGACGGCGTCAGGCTGGAAAGCCTGACCTACTAGGCAATCATCGGGTCAATTTTGTCAGGATGAATTCCCAAATCCTTGATGGCCTGCGGCAGTTGGCTCTTGTCGAACTGGCCGCGCTTGGCCAGTTGTTGCAAGGCGGCCAGCGTGATGCACTCGGCGTCGACCTCGAAGTGCCGCCGCAAGTGTTCGCGAGTTTCGCTGCGTCCCAGGCCGTCGGTGCCCAGGGCCGTCAGGCCGCCGGGAACCCAAGGCGAAATCTGCTCGGAAATCGCCCGGATGTAATCCGAGGCGGCGATGCACGGGCTTTGCTCGCCCGCCAGAATTTGCTCCAAGTACGACTGCCGCGGTTTTTCCGCCGGGTGCAGCATGTTCCAGCGATCGCAGGCCTGCGCGTCGCGGCGCAGCTCGGTGTAGCTGGTTACGCTCCAGGCCTGGCTTGAAACCTTGTAGCGCTCAGCCAGAATCTGCTGGGCCCGCAGCGCCTCGCGCAAGATCGTGCCGCTGCCGAACAGTTGAACTTGCGGAGATTTCGCCCCGGCCTCGACTTTACCCAGCTTGTACATGCCGCGGACGATGCCTTCCTCGGCGCCCGCGGGCATGCCGGGCATCGTGTAGTTCTCGTTATACAACGTCATGTAATAGATGACGTTGTCGCCCTCTTCGTACATCCGCCGCATGCCTTCCATGACGATCACGGCGGTCTCGTAGGCGTAGCACGGATCGTACGAGCGGACGGTCGGGTAAGCCATCGAGAACAGGTGACTGTGCCCGTCTTCGTGCTGCAAGCCTTCGCCGTTCAGCGTGGTGCGGCCGGCAGTGCCGCCGAGCATGAAGCCCTTTGCCCGGGCGTCGGCCGCGGCCCACACCAGATCGCCGATGCGCTGAAAGCCGAACATCGAATAGTAGATGAAGAACGGAATCATATTGATTCCGTGCGTCGTATAAGACGTGCCAGCGGCGATGAACGAAGCCATCGAGCCGGCTTCGGTGATGCCTTCTTCCAGAATCTGCCCGTCCTTAGCCTCGCGGTAATACATCAACTGTTCGCTGTCGACCGGTTCGTACAACTGGCCGGTATGCGCGTAGATGCCGCACTGGCTGAACAGCCCCTCCATGCCGAAGGTGCGCGTCTCGTCGGGAATGATCGGCACGATGTAGCGGCCGATATCCGAGTGCTTCAGCAGCCGGCCGAAATGCCGCCCGAAGGCCATCGTCGTCGAAACTTCGCGATTTCCGCTGCTGGTCAGCGATTCGGGAAACTCCTCGACGCGCGGCACTTTCATCGTCAGCGGCGTCGTCACGCGCGTCGGCACGTAGCCGCCGAGCGCTTGGCGCCGCTCGCGCAGGTATTGCATCTCGGGGCTGTCGTCCGGCGGCCGATAGAAGGGCGCCTTCGCCACCTCCTCGTCGGAAATCGGAATGCCGAAGCGGCTGCGGAAATCGCGATATTCCTGCTCGTTGAGCTGCTTCTGGTTGTGCGTGACGTTGCGACCTTCGCCCGCTTCGGCCAGACCGTAGCCCTTGATCGTCTTGGCCAGGATCACGGTCGGCTTGCCGACGGTTTCGACCGCGGCCTTGTAGGCGGCGTAGACCTTCGCCGGGTCGTGGCCGCCGCGGCGCAGCGAACGCAGCTTGTCGTCGGTCAGGTGGCTGACCAGTTCTTCCAACTCGGGATACTTGCCGAAGAAGTGCTCGCGGATGTAGCTGCCCGGCATGACGGTGTATTTCTGATACTGGCCGTCGACGACCTCGTTCATCCGCTGCACGAGCAGGCCGCTCTTGTCTTGAGCCAAGAGCGGATCCCAATCGTCGCCCCAGATGACTTTGATCACGTTCCAGCCGGCGCCGCGGAAGGCGCCTTCCAGTTCCTGAATGACCTTGCCGTTGCCGCGCACCGGGCCGTCGAGCCGCTGCAAGTTGCAGTTGATGACGAAGATCAGATTGTCGAGCTTTTCGCGCGAGGCCAGCGTGATGGCGCCCAACGTCTCGGGCTCGTCGCACTCGCCGTCGCCCAGGAAAGCCCAGACCTTGCGGCCGTTCGTATCGAGGATGCCGCGATCGCCCAGGTACTTGTTGAAGCGGGCCTGGTAGATGGCCATGATCGGCCCGAGCCCCATCGAGACGGTCGGGAACTCCCAAAAGCCGGGCATCAGCCAGGGATGCGGATAGCTGGATAGCCCGCCTCCTTCGGCCAGTTCCTGGCGGAAATTGATAAGTTGCTGCTCGCTCAAGCGGCCTTCGAGAAACGCGCGGGCGTAAATGCCCGGCGAGGCGTGGCCCTGGAAGTAGATGATGTCGCCCGAGTAATCATCTGCTTTACCCTTGAAGAAGTGGTTGAAGGCCACTTCGTACAGCGTGGCGGCCGAGGCGTAGGTCGAAATGTGGCCGCCGAGGCCGTGGTGCTGATGATTCGCCCGCGAGACCATCGCCATCGCGTTCCAGCGGATGATGCTCTTGATCCGCCGCTCGATCTCGCGGTTGCCCGGATAAAGAGGCTGACGGTCGACGGGGATGGTGTTGATATACGGCGTATTGATGGCGAACGGCAGTTCGATGCCTTGGCGGCTGGCGGCTTCGTCGAGAACCGAGAGCAGGAACTTGACCCGTTCCGGGCCCTTGGCTTCCAGGACGTATTGCAACGATTCCAGCCATTCGGCGGTTTCGGCGGGGTCGAAGTCGGCGCCTGCCGGAACAATTTCGGCCTGTGCCATAGGACAAGCTCCCTCATTGACAAAATCAATCGTAAAAGCAGCAAAGCCGCCACGACTAGAATCGCCCCAACCTAAAGCGGCTAGGCGCTTTGCGTTTGATGCCCCTGGTCATTATTCCGCAATCCTCAAGGTCCGTAAAGTCCAACGGCGCCTGTCTCTGGCGAGCGGCGGGCGCCAGCCCCCAGGTAACGTAGCCTACCGCTTCGCACCGAAAACGAGTTGCCGCTTTAACCCGGAGGCTGATGCCTCCGGCTCGCCGCCTGCGGCCCGCCGCCTCCTGGTCGCCGCTACTCCCTCCGTTTGGGGCGGTAGATTTCGGTCGCCAGCCCCAAATACGCCTCGCCCGCGAAGGCCAGCGTCTCGCTCAAGGTCGGATGCGGGTGAATCGTATCGGCCAGATCGCGCGGCGTGCAGCCCATCTCGATCGCCAGGACACCTTCGGAAATCAGATCGCCGGCGTCCGGGCCGACAATGCCCACGCCGAGCACGCGGTCGGCTTCTGGATCGACGATGAGCTTCGTCAGGCCTTCGGTGCGGCCGAGCGATTGCGCCCGGCCGCTGGCCGCCCAGGGATAACGCGAGACCTCGACCGTGCGGCCTTCTTTCTTGGCCTGCTCTTCGGTCAACCCAGCCCAGGCGATTTCAGGATCGGTGAACACGACGGCCGGAATGGCCAACGGATTGAACTCGGCCGTGCCGCCGTGCAGGACTTCGACGGCGACCTTGCCCTCGTGCGAAGCTTTGTGGGCCAGCATCGGCTCGCCCGCCACGTCGCCGATCGCCAGAATATGCGGATCGGCCGTGCGCTGCTGGCGATCGATCTCGACGAAGCCGCGCTGGTTGATTTTGACCTGCGTGTTTTCCAGGCCGAAGCCGCCGCTTGACGGCTTCCGCCCGACCGAGACCAGCACGCGGCTGTAACGCTCGCTGCGCGTCTTGCCGTCGGCGTCTTCGAAGGTCACTTCCACCGCCTCGCCCCGATCTGCCAGAGATTTGACTTTGGTGTTCAGATAAATGCCCGCATACAGCTTTTCCAGCCGGGCGTGCAGCGGTTTGACCAGATCGCGATCGGCGCCGGGCAGCAAGCCGGCGGTCAGTTCGACGACGCTGACTTTCGAGCCCAGTTCGGCGTAAACCGTGCCCATTTCCAGGCCAATGTAGCCGCCGCCGACGACCAGCATGCTTTCCGGCACGTCGGGCAGTTCCAAGGCGCCGGTCGAGTCCATCACGCGATCGGTCGGCAGATCGAAGGCCGGAATCTTGGCCGGCACGCTGCCAGTGGCCAGAATGCAATAGTCGAACGTGAGCTGATCCCCGTCACGCGTCGCTGGATCGCCGCCTTCGAGCCGCAGGGTCGTGGAGTTCTCGAACACTCCCTTGGCCTGGATCACGCGCACTTTGCGCTGCTTGGCGAGTTGCTTCAGCCCGCCAGTCAACGTGGAAATCACCTTTTCCTTGCGGGCCCGCAAGACGTCGATCCGCACGCCGGGCGGCTGGTAGTCGACGCCCCACTCGGTCATTTCGCGGGCTTCGCTGATGACTTTGGCCACGTGCAGCAGGGCCTTGGAAGGAATGCAACCTCGCAGCAAACACGTGCCGCCGAGCCGAGGGTCGGTTTCGACGATCGCGACTTCCATCCCCAAATCGGCCGCCAAAAACGCCGCGGCATATCCGCCGGGTCCGCCGCCGAGCACGACCAAATGTGTATGCATATGCGAGTTCAGTTCAAAAAGTAGAAGCGGCGTCTCGACGCTCACGTAGAAGCGGCACCCTGCCGCTTAAAAGGCATCTTGCCGCTTAAAAACGTAGAAGCGGCATCTTGCCGCTCTCGACCGCGCGGCAGGATGCCGCGTCTACGGGATGCGGCCATCGTCTCGTCCCATGTGCCCCGAGCGCCCAGCAAGCGTCGGGACAATCGGAAACGGCTATCTTAGCGACCTGTCCGCGCGCTGCCAACGGCCGACGACAGCCGCGGCAAGCCTTTCGGAAGATTGGAGCGGGGCCATCTATTGAATGCTACGGCGCCGGACGAGCGCGCCCGCGGGTTTGCGAGAATAGCGAGACGCGCAGTCGGACTGGCGTCGCAGCAAACCGTTACAACCGCGCGAATGCCTATAGTTTAACGTGCGACGCGCCTCTGCCGCAGATTTTGTTCTTGAAGCGTAGCGCCGCCCCATCGCCCTGGCAAGATTGCGATATTAGAATCAATCCCGGTTTATGCCGTTGCAGACGGCGCGAAGCGCACAAACAGAATGCATCAATCGGGGGATCGGGCTCTTGGATCGAAAGAGGCTGCTGATTTTACTGCTCGGCCCAGTCCCGATCGTCACCGGGGCGATTGCGCTTTCGCGTTGGGCGAAGCCTAGCCCCCCGGCCGATCCAAATCAGAACCATGCGCACGTCGTGATGTTCGCCGACCGCTCGGCGGCCGCCGAGCAGGCCGTCGCCGAGGCCGAAACTCCCGCCGGAAAACCGCCGTCCGACGATCGCCACGCGAGAAACGCCGAGGTCGATCGCCGGCTGGCGACCGCCTGCCAAGAAACGGCCGAGCGACTCGCACGGAAGTTAGGGCCCGCTTGTCAGGTGATCGCGCGGGCGCCGTTCGTCGTGGCCGGCGACCTGGCGAAGGCCGAACTCGAGCGCTGGGCGCGTCAAACGATCGAGCCGGCCGCCCGAGCCATGGCCCGTCGTTACTTCGCCGTCGCGCCGAGTCAGCCGATCACCGTACTCTTGTTCCGCGACGAGCAGAGCTACAACCATTACGCCGATCAACTCTTCGGCGACGCGCAGATTTCCGTCTACGGCTATTACAAGCCGAACCTGCGCACGCTGGTGATGAACATCGGCACGGGCGGCGGCACGCTGGTTCACGAGTTGACGCACGCGCTCGTCGACTTCGACTTTCCCGACGCGCCCGATTGGTTCAACGAGGGTTTGGCTTCGCTGCACGAGCAATGCCGCATCCGCCGGGATGAAAGCTCGATCGACGGTTTGGAGAATTGGCGCTTGCACGGGCTGCAAGAGACGATCCGCCGCGGAAAGCTGCGCTCGCTCGAAGCGCTGATCCACGACCCGGAGTTTCGCGGGGCCGAAGTCGGCTTGAACTACGCCCAGGCCCGCTACTTCTGCCTGTTCATGCAGCGCGGCGAGAATCCGCGCGGGGCCGACGTGCTGGCCGAGTTCTATGCCCGCTTGCGCGCCGGCCAGCGCGACGATCCGCATGGCGCCGCGGCGGTGCGAAAGACGTTTCCGAAGCAATCGTGGGCCGAACTCGACGCCGTGTTTCAGCGCTGGGTGCTGGCGTTGCCGGCGCCGGAGGGCAAGTAAGCGCGGGCGGGCGCGATTGATCGCGCCGGGGCCGTTTGCCGGGCGAGGGCGCCCGGCCCTCCATACTACAGACGTTCTATTTCTCCGCGTCTCGCGAAGATTTATGGGGCGAGTTGGCGGGGGGCAAGCCACGGATGAAACACGGATCGAACACGGATCGGACATGGTGTTTTCCAATTCGGCTCCTCACCGGCGTCTCACTGACCAACGCCACGTTTATTTGCCCGGCAATGCCTTGGAAAACGCAACCCCAACCCTGCTAAGGGGCGATAAAACCACTCATAGATTCTGCGGAGATTCTGCGGAAGAGCCTCATTCTGCATTTCATCCGTGTTTTATCCGTGTTTCATCCGTGGCTCAATTGGTTGCGGCCGAAGGCCGCGCTGGGATATTAGCCGGGCGAAGGCGCCCGGCCCTCCATTTCGCGGTTTGCCGGGCGAGGGCGCCCGGCCCTCCATTTCGCGGCGCGAGTTCCTTATACTGACGCCGTCGTGCCTTTGCCCGTTGCTCTCGATTGAAAGGATGCGCATCCGTGCCTGAAGTCCATGCCGAACGAATTCTGGTCGTGCCTACCGCGCTGTTTCATCGGCTGGGCCACTTTCAGGGCTTTCTGGCCAGCGACGTCGATCGTTACCTCGACGAATTGCTCAGTCCGGCCAATACGAGCCTGCGGCTGCGGGGCGAAATGGAGCAGGATCCGAGCTTCAAGCAACTGATTCCTTACTGCATCTTCCGCCACCGCGACGCTGCGGGGCGCGAGACCGTGTTTCAATACACGCGCGGCAAAGGCCAGGGCGAAGGCCGGCTGCACAGCAAACGCAGCGTCGGCGTCGGCGGGCACATTTCGGCCGAAGACGTCGGCGACGGCCTGGCCAATCCGTATCAAGAAGGCCTGCGGCGCGAGCTGGAGGAAGAGATCTTCATCGACTCGCCCTATCGCCAGCAGTGCGTCGGGCTATTGAACGACGACCTGACCGAGGTCGGCAAGGTTCACCTGGGCGTCGTTCACCTGTTCGACGTCGAGACGCCTGACGTTCGCCCTCGCGAGAGCGAACTGGTCGACTGCGGCTTCCGGCCGGTCGAAGAGTTGCTCGCCGATCTGTCGGGCTTCGAGACCTGGTCGCAGATTTGTCTCGAAGCGCTGTTCGCCGCCGCCGCCCGCACGTAGCAGCGGCAGCCTGCCGCTTTCCTTCCGCCGTAGAAGCGGCAGCTTGCCGCTTGGCCCATCTTGTAGAAGCGGCAGCTTGCCGCTTTCTTTCTTTCCGCCGCGGTGGAACTCGCTCAGCGCGAACGGGATGCCGACCGCTCCCGGCACAAGGTAACGCAGCACGGTCAGCACGCCGACTGCCGCCATCGCCGCCGCCGGGGCGACGTCGGAAAACAGCCAAACCAGCGCCGAATCGCGAATGCCGAGGCCCCAAAACGAAATCGGCAGCAGCCCCGCGAAAACGGCTGCCGGAACGCGCGCCGCCGCCGTCGCCCACGGCACGAACACGCCCGCCGCTTTCAAGAAGCAATCGATTTGCAGCAGGTGCAGACTCCATAACGCGAGCGAATAGCTCGCCAGGCTGAAGCCGGCCGACGTTCGCCCGCGGCTGCAACCTCCGGCTGCGACCAGGGCGGCCAGCAGGCCGGCTACGGCAAAACCGTTGATCCCCAGTCCGCCGGCGCCCCAAAGCAAGGCCAAGGCCGCGACGTCGGCAATTTTCTCCAGGAGAGCAACGGCGGCTGCCAGGGCAAGCGTCGCTTCGGCTTTGCGATCGATGGGAAGCATCCCGGCCTTGAAAAGATCGCCCATCTTCGAAGGCAAAATCAGGTTCAAAGCCGAAGCGGCCAGTATATTCCGGGATGCGCGACCGAGCGAAATCGAGGCCAGCGGCGTCGCCAGTCTCTTCCACCGCGCCGCGGAAACGAGCGTTTGCGGCACGAACAGCAGCAACCCGGCGCCGAGATAGCCGGCGTCGAGCGAGGCCAGCGCGCGGCCGACGGCCCGCCAGTCGGCGGCCGTGTAAAGCGCAACCAGCAGGACTGGGGCGGCGGCAACTTTGAGCAGTCGTTTTAGATTTGCTTTTCGCGTTGGCGTCACAGCTCCCTCACGATGGTTGTCTGGCGCGTCTCGTTCAACTCGACAACATAAGCGGCAAGATCGGTCCACGGCAATAGCGCCGCATCTTGATACACGTCCGACGCCGCGACATACGCGGCCTGCAGATCGCTGGCGAAGCTCATCCGCTCGACTCTCAGTTTCGGATCGAGGAGTTCGATGCGATCGGTCACGCGGAGGCGAGCGGCCGAAAACTCGAACGTGCGGGTCAAGCGAATCGGGCACGCTCGGCGGCCGGTGATCAAGCGGCGCTGCAACAGCCGCCGCACCAGCGTGCGCTGCCAGCGGCCGATCACGCACATGCCGAGTTGCAAGACGGCCTGCTTGAGCGGCGTGACCGTCTCGAAGCACACCCAGTGCAGAGGACCGCTGACCGAGAAGCTTTCTTCGTCGGGGCTGGCGTCGACCTCGCCGCTCGCGGGGCCTGAGGACGTTTCCATCCGTAGGCGGCGATCGTGGCTTTGCGAAACCGCAATGCCGTGGGAAGTTTGCACGATCAACCCGGCGTCGGTCACTGTCGGCCGCTCCGGAGCGAAGTGCTTGAACACGCCGCCGCGCGCCGTAGAGACGATCGTGTATGCACCTGCCTCGCGGCGCACGAACAAGCCGGCGTCGCGAAGCCGGATGCACTTGTTTGCGTCGTACTCGGAGACTCTTTGTAGGGAACGCGCTGCGTGGCATTCCGCTCTTTGTAGGGAACGCTCTCCGTGGCGTTCCGCGTGAAGCGAGTTGGATTCGCGTTCGCCGGTTCCCGGAACGCCACAGAGGGCGTTCCCTACAGGCTCCACGTGTTGACAGGTTGCTGCGCCGGTCGGACTCCAATCGAGATATGCTTCGATCAGATTGCCCAGCCGATGGACGTACATCCGGTCGTCGTCGAAGGCGGCCTGCTGGCCAGCGGCCAAGCTGCGCAAGAATCCGTCTGCCAACTCGGCCGCGGCGGCGCTTTCACCCGCCAACAGCTCGAAGCCGCGCGGATAAAAATGATACGTGCCGCGGCTGCCGTATTCGCCGCCGTAACTGTCGTCGGGGTGCAGAAATAGCCGGGCGAATCGCACCGCACGCTCGAGCGGTTCGGCCAGCGAATCGTCGTTCCACATCCGCCGCAATTGGGCCAGGCAATCGATCGTGACCGTTTGATAGCCCGGGTCGGCGCCGCCGTATTCCTCGAACCAGCCCTCGCTCGATTGCCATCCGAGCACGCGGCGCAGCGAGCGCTCGGCCGCCTGCCGGAACACATTTTGGCCGGTGATTTCCGCCACCCGAGCCAGCCCCAGCGCGGCCAGCGCATGATGATTCGCCAGGCGGCCCGACTCGTCGTGATTCATTACCCATTGCGCCCGCCGCTCCAGCCCCGCGAGGATCTGCGACGAATCGATCTGCAAAAGCTGATGGGCTCGCGCGCCGGCTTGCAGCGAGAAGACCGCGGCGCCGAGCGCCCGCTCGAACGGATAGTAGTCGTCGCACGAGCCGTCGGCGTGCGCGCTGCGCGCGGAGAATTCGAGCGTGGCGATCGCCAGTTCGCGCACTCGCTCGCTTTTGTGCCAGCGGTTGCCCGGCAGCTCGCGAGCATAGACCAGCGCCAGCGGCAACACGCCCTCTTGGTACATTTCGCTCGGAAAGCTGCTGGTGCGATAGTGCCAGAATTCGCGGTCGAAGCAGCCGTAGGTCGGCCGATACGGATTGCGGTCGATCGCGCCGAGCAAGCGCGGTATCTGCGAGAGCGCCGCATTCGAATAGAGCAGCCGCATCGCGGGATCGCGCGGGCGAGAACATTCAAGGCTCTTCACCGGCTCATCGGGCGAAGGCGCGGTCTTCGGAGCTGTTAGCAGGTCGTTGCCGGGCATGACATCACCGTCGATGATGCGCGACGATCACTTCGGCCAGCAGGCCGAGCATGCAGGTCATGAAGCCGGCGACCATCACCACGATGTCCGATTCCTGCATGCTGCCGGTCGAGGTCCAACTCCAGACGCTCTTGAGCACGCCGGCGGCGATCAGCAAACCCGAGAGCGGCAGAAACACCTTCAACGGGCGGAAATAGAGCACGATCCGCAGCACCGTGCTCAGGTAGGCCGCCGTGTCTTTGATCGGATGGAATTTGCTCTTGCCGATCCGCGGGCGGTACTCGGTCGGCACGTACTTTACGGCGTAGCCGTTGGTCAGAAAGGCCAGCGTCATGGTAGTCACGCAGCTAAAGCCGTCGGGCACGACCCACAGCCAGGGCAGCATCGCCTCGCGCTTGAAGGCTTTCAGGCCGGTGTTCAAGTCGGGAATTCTGTGGCCGGTCAGGTAGCAGGCAAGCTTGCGAATGAACCATTTCGTCGGCCGCCGCAGCCACCGCAGCGTGCCTTGCTCGCTGGTGCGGGCGCCGTTCACCTGGTCGTAGGCCGGAAAGAATCGCAGCAGTTCGCGAATCGCCGCGGCCGGGTAGCTGCCATCGGCGTCGAGCATCACGACCACCTCGCCGCGCGCCGCCCGCACGCCGATCTTTCGCGCCGCCCCGGCGCCGCGGTTCACCGGGCAGCGGATCACGCGCACCGGGCAGTGCCAGCACTCGGCCGCGAATTGCTCGGCCAGTTCGGCGGTGCGGTCGGTCGAGGCGTCGTCGACGACCAGAATTTCGTAGGCCGCCAGGTCGGCCAACGCCTCGACGATCTCGCCGAGCACGCGCGTGATGGCTTGCTCTTCGTTATACGCCGGCAGCAGCACCGTCAGGCGGAACTGTTGGCTCAGCTCCGTCGCCGGAGCCGCCATCAACTGGGTTTGCCAACCGTCCATGGTTGGTCTCCGGGGGTGAATTGTCGCTTTTCGCTGGAGCGAAAAGTAATTTTCCAACGTTCTTTCGCTCACGCAAAACGCGACTATAACACGCCCGCAGAAGGCCGACCAAGGGCAGTTGAGAGATCGGAAATCGGAGGTCGGAGGTCGGAGGTCGGAGGTCGGAATTTCGGGGATGGGGGCGCCGGTGCGGCTTCAAGGTGAAAAGCAGGTCGCGGCGGATTTCGACCTAGTAAACCACCAACCGGCTCTCTCGGCCCTCTGAAACGCGAGAATTTGCTAGAATTGTCTCGGGCGGCTGCGTCGCGAAAGTCGGTTTTTTCCAAAGAATACTGTCACGATCATATGGCCAATCCCTACTCGCTGCAGCAATTCTGGAGCGGCCCTGAAGTCTGGCGGCGAGAGCGCTGGTGGGTTGTCGCCTGGCTCGTTTGGGGAACGATCTGCGCCGTCGGGGTTGGGCTTGGCGACCGATCTCTGCCGACAGGCTCTTTGTGGCTTTTGGCAAGCGCGCTGATCGCTGCTTTCGGCCAAGGCATTTGGGGGCTTTTTTCGACGGGCGTGTTCAAGCTCACGCCCATACGCTGGCGGTCGCTTGAGCAACCCGACGATTTGCCGGATTTAGGTTCCGATCGGGCGTCATTACTCTTTTGGCTGGGAAATGAACAACTCTCGTTCCTCGATCCGAACCGTAAGTGGTGGGAACTTTACCCTTCGATCGTCCTGGCCGTCGCCCCGATTCACGGCGCCTGGGCGGGCTCTCTGGTTGGGCTCGCGGCTTTCTATATCAGCGATTGGCCGAAGTCAGCGCTGCAAGGGGCGCTCGTCGGATCGATCGGCGGCATTTTCGTCCTCATTTTGATTTACGGCATCGCGGCCGCGGCGGCCATAGCCCGCACAAGCGGCCCCAGAATCGACGGCCTGCGCCCCATCGTCCGCCGAGCGTGCGTCGAAGCGGGAGAACGCGGCCACGAATTCCTACTTCCGGGCCACTTGCTCGTCGCCCTGATCGAAACGCCTGCCGGGGCAGTTGCGAAACTTTTGGCTGGGACAGAGAGAAACATCGCGGAAGCGCGTCGTTATATTCTCGACGAGACGGATGCGCAGGCGCCGCTTGATCGTTGGGCGCCTGGCGCCGACGACGAAGAGCCCGGCCAGGAAAATGAATTGCTTGACGCTTGGGAGGTGCTATCGTTGGCAATCGGCGAGGCTCGCAGTTTGCATCACGCCGACGTGAGAGCAGGTCACGTGCTGCTGGCCCTTCTGACCAGCAAGGCGGATCTCACGACGCGTGCGCTGACGATCTTGGGAACGCCGACGGACGATTTGCGACAAAGGATTGTGAACTGCATGTAAATCGAATTGTCGGTCGCCTCTTCTGCAATTTCATCGATCGCGAACGGCCGAAACGGTGTTCACCGCAGCTTCAACGCCACGAGCCGGTAGCGGCGGACGGCCTGGTCGTCGTCCTGGAACTGGTAATCAACAAGCACGTCAAACGGCGCGTCGGGCTGCGGCGTCGCAGGAATGTCGGCCAGGCGGCTGAGCGTGCCGTTGTAGCGGATGCCGGCGCCGCCCGACGATTCGGCCAACAGCAGGTGCGTGAAGCCGGCGGCCCGCAGCGTGCGGCTGAGCTCGTCGGGCGAGGCGATTTGGCGGTCGTAACCGGTGCGGCGGCGGTAGATGTTTTCGCGGGTGACTCGGGCGTTGATGTAAAAGGCCCGCTGCTCCTGGCTGAGAATGTGCGCCTGCGGTCCGAGCAGGGCATTGGCCGCACAGGCGGCGGCGTAGGTCGGCTCGCGGCGGTGCAAGTAATCCTCGCGGCTCTCCAGGCCGCAGGCGACGCTGAGGCAGTCGCGCGAGCGCGCCGCAGCCGCCGCCGGGCCGACGCATGCGATCGCAATGGAGAGAACCGTCGCGATCGCCGCGGGCGCCGCCGGCAAGCGCCGCATCTCGATCCAGACCCACACCACCGGCACGCACAACAGCGGCGCCAGCGGCAAGAGAAAGCGCACGTTCTGCCGCATCAGGAACCAGCCGACAAAGTACGCCGCAGCGACGACCAACAGCGAGTCGATTCCTCGCAAGCGGCGGCAAAACAGCAGGCCCGGCAACGTCGCCAGGAACAGCAGGCCCAATTGATGACCCCGTCCGCCGAACCGCTCGGGGTGCATCGTGATTTGCCACGGCGCCGCGGCCAGGGCCCAGGGGCTGCGGCCCAGCGGCGCCTTGTCGGCGGGCAACGTCGGGCGCAGTTTTGCGGCAACGTGCGGCGAAGCGAAATGCTCTTGGAAGAACGGATAGACCGGATTGCCGTGATGCCAGGCCGCGCGCAGATACCAGACTCCGCCGACGCTCATCGCCACGACCGCCGTCGCCGCCGCCCCGACGAGCAACTTGCGCCGCTTGTCGGGCCGCCGCCATGCTTGCCAAACGGCCGCAGCGCCAACGGCGGCGGCAAACAACAGCGCCAGGTGCTTCACGCCCAGCGCGGCGCCGAGCATCCAACCCGCCAGCACGAACCAACGCGGGCTTTCGTCGTCGACGGCCGCCCGGCGCCAGGCGGCCAGCGCCAGCGTGGTGAAGGCCGCCAGACCGACATCGTTCAGCGGTGCGGTCATTTCGTTCGTCACGCCCGGCACGAGCAACATCAAGCAGCCGGCGCACCTGCCCCACGAACGTCCGACGATCGGTTCGGCGAGCAAGGCGGTCGCCAAGGCCAACAGCAAACCGAGTCCCCAATGCACCATCTGAGCGGCGACGCTGCCATCGAGAGCGAGCGCCCACAAGTACCACATCTCGACCATCAGCGGATAAGTGGAGTTATCGTGATCGGGGAGATGGACGATCGCTCGCTCCAACAGATACCGCTTCGGCAATTCGAGGTGATAGCAGAGTGCATCGCCGGCCGTCGGTGGCGCCGCGGCTGAGACCAGCGAAGCGAACGCCGCGACGGCCGCCAGCAACAGCACGCCCCGCGTAAGCCAACGTGGCGGGCGCTTCGCCTCGGGCTCTTCGAACGCCGGTTGGGGCGAGACCTGGCCGAGTCGACGCCGCTCTTCGCGAATCAGATACGCTCGCGAGATTTCGCCGAGCCCCCAAAATCCGGCCGCCAGCGTCAACACGCCGATCAGGGCCGTGGAGAGCAAACCGACCATTCCCAACGCGACCAGCGCCAAGCCGCCGGCGACGAGTCCGGCGGCGACGCTCCAGACGCCGACGGCCAACGCATCGTCTTCGCCGACGCCGAGCGCACGCACCAACGGCCGGCCCAGCCCGAAGGCCGCCGCCGCGATCGTGGCGACGGCCGCCAGCGACATCAGCGTTTCAAGCATCGGCGGTTCCAGGGAAGGTCAGAAAAATGAAGGACCGGGCGCTCTCGCCCGACGAAACGGAGGTTCGGGCGCCCTCGCCCGAGGAAAGGGAGGACCGGGCGCCCTCGCCCGAATGTGCTTGGCAGGGATTCTTGTATGGCATTGATGCGGACGAGGCGCCCGCTGCCCAGCCGGGCGAGGGCGCCCGGCCCTCCATGCGGCCCAGCCGGGCGAGGGCGCCCGGCCCTCCATGCGGCTGCCCAGCCGGGCGAGGGCGCCCGGCCCTCCATGCGGCTCACGCCGGGCGAGGGCGCCCGGCCCTCCATCAGGGCGCGCGGGGCTCCAGGCGTTCAAAACCATGAGGCGCCGACCATTGCCAGCGCATAGGCGACGGCGGCCAGTGTCATCCAAAAAGCGAACAGCCAGGCCTGCCAGCCGGGCACGCGCGGGCCTCGATCCGCCTCATCCGCACTCAACAAAGCCGCAGCCACGATCCGCCGGGCGAAGCTCAAGGCGTGGTTGCGCCGCCGAGCGGCGGTTTGCTCGGCGGGGTCTTTGAGCGGCGCGATCATGCCGATTCCTCGTAGCCCAGCGCCGCCATTCTCGACCGCCGCGACCGCCGAGCCAGCGAAAGCGCCTGATCGCACGCCTCTTCAGCGACAGACTCGACGCGGCCGGGCAATCGTTGCTGCACTTGTGCGAAGACCGCTTGCGGCGTCAGTCGCGACATGCAGGGATGTTCGGCCCAGGGGCAGGTTTGACGGTGGCACGGCGAACAGGCCGTCTCGTGCCGCAGCACCGCGACTTGCTCGCCCCACGGCCGCCACTGCTCGACGCGATTCGTGCCGCTGAACAGTACGATCGCCGGCGTGCCGACGGCCGCCGCCAGATGAGCGGGCCCTGAATCGGCGCCGACGAACACATCGGCCGCGGCGATCAACGCCGCCGTCTCGACCAGGCTCAAGCGGCCAGTCCAATCGGCGACGTTCGGCCACGGTTGGCCCCCGGTGATCGTTTCGGCCACCGCGCGTTCCTCGCCGACGCCAACCAGCACGACGCGCAGTTCGCGGTCGACGATCAGCCGGCCTAGCAGTTCGCGCCAATGCTCGGCGGGCCAACGCTTAGCCTGCGTGCCCGCGCTGACGTGGAGCACGACGAGCGGCGAAGCGGGCCGCCCGAGGTCTTCGAGGCGCCGGTCGATTGTCTGCCGCGCGGCGGCGCCAGGTTGGAACCAAGGCTGCTTGGCCCGCACGGATTCGTCGGCTGGTATGCCCAACGTCGCCAGCAAAGCCAGCCGCGATTCGATCTCGGGCCGGCCCGGCACGAAGCGGGCTCGATCGGTCAACAGAAAATCTCCGCCGCCGCAGTCCCAGCCCAAACGGCGTTTGGCCCCCGAAAGCCACAAGATCAGCGCGTGCGGAAACTCGCCGCGGACGTCGATCGCCAGATCGAAGTTTCGCCGCCGCAAGCGCCAACCCCACCATAAGGTCGAAAAAATCCAGCCGCCGCGCACGCCGCGGGCGAAACGGTTGACGCGCGACACGTGGACGCGATCGACTTCCGGGCAGGCCGCGAACAGTTCGCGGTTCCACTCGGCGGCCAGCACTTCGAGCCGGGCCTGCGGATAGCGGCGCCGCAAGGCCGTCAGCACGGCGGCCGTCAGCACGGCGTCGCCCAGGTGATCGAGTTGCACGAGCAGCATCGAACGCGGCTCTGCGTAATCGCGAGACGACTTCGCTCCGCACCGCGTCGCGAGCCAGCGCCAGCTCTCGACGCAGAGCCAGCCGAGGCCGTCGATGATGGCAAACAGCAACCGCCAGCGCATCCGCACATAGCGGTAGCGGCCCGCTGGCGGCTTTTTGCGGCACCTGCGTTGAGCGCGGCGGCCGGCGCCGTCAAAAGACCTTTTCATAGGCCTCCCGCGTGGACTCGGCCGCCGCCTGCCACGAGTATTTGTTGCGAACCAAAGCGCCCAGTTGCAGACTGCGGCCGCGGGCCAGCGCCGCCAGCGTCGCCTCGCGAATCTCCGAACGATTGCCGGGCGAGACGTAGCTCGCCAGCTTGCCGAAATATTCTTTCGCGCAGCCGCCGCGAGGCAACACCAGCGGCACGCCCGACATGCCGGCTTCGAGCGCCGCCAAGCTCGGCGTTTCGTACCAACTGGCCAACACCACGCAAGCGGCCGCCGCATAGGCGCTCGCCAAGAGCGGATCGTCGTGCTCGATGCGGCCGATGAACTTGACGTGCGATCCCGCCGCGCGGCGGCAGGCGGCCAGGTAAGTCTCGTGACCGGGAACGACGTCGCCCAGGATGACGATCGGCGCGTCGGTTGCTTGCATTGCCTGCAGGAAGCCGAGTTGATTCTTGCGCGGCTCGATGCGGCCGGGGTAGAGCACGAACCGCCGGCAGCCCGCCCTCTGGGCAAATGGCCCCGCCTCGCCTTTGGCGAAGCGCGGGTCGGCGCCGTTGCGAACAACGCGGATCCGCTCGGCGGGCACGCCGAAATAGCGAGTCAACTGGTCCGCCTCGGCTTGTGAATTGGGCAGCAAAAGGTCGACGGCGTGGTACAGTTCTCGCCGCCACGACTTGAGCCCAGGCGCCGTCGCGCGCAGCGCAAACTTGCCACAGGCCGCCAGCCGCCGCGGCAGCGGCCACGGCTCGCGCCAGCAGCTTGCCAGATCGAACCAGGCGATCGTCGAGAGCACGACCGGAATCTTCGCGCGCCGCGCCGCTAAGGCTACGGGCAAGTGCTCCGGTTCGCTGCCGAACAGGTGCAGGCAGTCGATGCCCGCGAGTCGATCCTCCCAAGGACGCCAGAAACGGGCGTCGACGCCGGCCTCGCGAAGCGCGCAGGCCAGCGCCGCCATTTGCAATTCGCCGCCGCCCGGCGCCAGCCACGCGGTCAGTTTGCCTGCCAGAGCGACCTTCGGCGCGCGGGGGCGGCCGGCGATCGCCGAAGCCACGGCCGGCAACTTCGCGCGGCGATGAGCGCGATGCGCCGAGTGACGGTTGTGAATGTTCAAGGTCTTAGACATGGCGTGAGCCGCGTAGACAGATTTGGACGAAGGATTTCACCACGGAGGACACGGAGCAGGATTTTGGATTTTGGATTTTGGATTTGGACTGAATCGAAAATCCAAAATCGAAAATCGAAAATCCAAAATGACTCAGTGGTAAACCTCCCGGCGTTTAACGACTCGTCAATCCTTGATTCTTCGCAACGTTTTCTTGGCCCAGCCGCGCCAGGTGCGCGTGCTGATCTCTTCGACCGGAGTGACTTTCTCCCAATCGAGATAGCGCCTGAGCGAAACGCGAAAGTCCTCGGGCTGATCGAACGGCGCCGGATAGGTGCGTGGCGCCGGCAGCGGCGATTGCATGATCGGATCGGCGGCCGAGAAGCTCACCAGCGGGCCGTCAAGCGGCAAGCGAGCCACGTTCGGACCGCGGAAATATTCGACGGCGCACTGACGGCCGCCTGCCGTCCGCCCGCCGCGCACGGTAAGCTGACCGTCGTATTCGACGACGTCCAACGACAGCCGGCCGCGGGCTTGCCACCAGTCGGCGAACTCGGCCAGCGTCGTCCGCCAGAGATCGCGATAGCCGGCCGCCGCGGCCAGCGTTTCCCGCAACACGTGTGGATACCGGCCGAGACGTCCGTCGGCGTGGCCGTAGAGAAAGATCGGCTCGCCGGCGCGATGCTTCTCGTCGATGACTTGCCGGAAATGCGCGAGGGCGACCTGCGCCGCATCCGCTTCGTTCACTCCGGCGTGCCGCCCGTCGCGAGCGGCTTCCAGGCAGACGCCCAGGCAGATCGGATGCACGGGCAGTTGCAGCACGCGGCCGTCGTAAGGGTAAAACGGCAACTCGTCGCAGGCCAAGGCGAACTCGCTGCTATGAGCGACGCCCAGCGATGCAAGCGCCTCGTACAACCCGCGATGGAACCGCCCGTGCGGCGCGGCAAAGCCGGCCGGTTCGATGCCCGCGGTCCGCAGCGCTTCGATGCCGCGGCCAATGTTCTTGACGTTTTCCGCGGAGTCGCTGTAAGTATGGTGCCAGTACCCGTGCGAGCCGACGTGGCGGCCGGCCAGCCGAGCGAGCGCCTCGGGCTGGCGCGCATGCGTCGAGGCGCAGACGTAGTGGCTGATCGCGTCTTCATAGCCTTCGGCGGCGGTCAGCGTGGCTTCGAAGTCGGCGGCATGGTAATCGTCGTGATCGATGCGGAAGTTGAACGCAGTGCGATAGGCGAACGGAAACGCCGACACGCGGAGCCAGATTCCGCCGGCGTTTTCCACGAGCTTTCGCAAATCGGCCAACAGCCGCTCGCGCAGCGCGCGTTTGTCGTGACGGGCTACGTTCTCGCCGACGGCCAACGGACCGAGCCGCCAGCCGCGCCGCACGACTTGCTCGTCTTCGAGCGCCTCGAACGGATCGATATTCCAAGCTTTTCGCACGCCGGCCAGATCGATGGCCGTTTGGCCGGGCAACGCATGGGCGCCGGTCGAAGCAGCGGAATCGAAGAGCACGAACCGCCCGCCGGCCGGCATCACGGCCTGCTCGACGAACGGCACGCCTTCCTGGGCCAACGCTTGCCGCAACGTTCGCGGCGCGCGGCCCAGCACCAAGGGCAGCAAGGGAAGAGGTTGATCGTTCATGCTTCGACTCGGCTCCTGCGTGCAGTCCAAAGAGTGCGGTGTTTGTCCGCCAGAACCCACTCCGACAGCCCGCTTAGCAAACAAAACGCCCAGCCTTCGGGGCCGTCCCAAAGGCCTTGCTTCCAGACGAGGCGGCGGAAGACTTCGCGCGGCGGCGCCAGCCAGCGGTCGCGGCGGCGCGGCGGAAGCGCAGCGGCCACGCGGGCCTCGGCGGCCAACGTGGTGTAGCGGTTCATTTTGGTCAAAAACGCCGGCAGGTCGGGCAACGGATCGTGATCGAGCCAGCTTCGCAATTGACCGACCGATCCGCCCGTTTCCAGCGTTTCGTGAACCTCGCCCATCCAGCGCGCGGCGCCGCGGCGAACCAGCCGCACCTGGCGGTCGTCTTGCGTGCCCGAGAAGCGAAACCGGCGGCCGAAGATCGAACTGCGCACGCGAACGCGGTAGGCGTCGCAACGAGGCTCGGCGACCACGGCCTGAATCTCGGCGACCATCGCCGGCGTCGGGCGTTCGTCGGCGTCGAGCGAGAGGATCCAATCGCTGGCGGGCAGCGACAACGCGTAGTTCTGCTGCAGCGCGAAGTTATCGAACGGTCGCTCGTAGACGCGCACGCCGAACTTCCGCGCGATCTCGATCGTGCGGTCGCTCGAACCGCCGTCGACCAGGACGATCTCGTCGACCCAGCCAAGCGCGCCTAGCAGACCGGCGAGATTGCGCTCTTCGTTTTGCGCGATGATGATCGCGCTGATCGTCGGCTTCGAGGTCATCTTGCGGCGCCTCCCCCGACGGAGAGCACTTCGGCAGCGGGCTCAGTTTCGTTTTGCGGTGGTCGCGAGGGGGTGCACGAAGCAGGCGGCGCCGTCTCCGCGGCCATCACCATGCGTGCAGCGGCGAAGCGGGCGAAGAATTCGCGTTCGGCCCGCCACGAGCGGCGCGGCGCGGAAGGCGATCGAAGGCATTCACGCCGTTTTCGCAAAGCGGCGAATAGCGCGCGAGTAAACGTAAAGCGCGCCGTACGCGGCGCAAACGGGGCGCGCAGCCCGTCGAAAGCGACCCGCAGCGGCAAGGCCGCCAGATGCCGCGCGACATGCCGCGGGCGCCGCAAGTTCTTCCATTGGAAGAGCAGCGTGTTGCGCAGCGCCAAAGCATCGCTCGCCGCCGCCCCATACGCCGCATTGAAGCTGGCCTGCCCTTTGTGGTAGGCCAGCGACTCGGGCACGTAGCGGGCGTGATAGCCGGCCAGATAGCCGCGATAGGCGAAGTCGAGATCTTCCAAGCGGCCGGGCAGATACAACGGGTCGAAGCCGCCGAGTTCCAAAAACCGCTGGCGATCGACGGCCATCACAGGCCCGGCGGCGGCGGTCAGTCCGGGCCGCAACTTTGCCCGCTGGTAACCGGGAAAATACGCAGTGGCCTCGACCAGCCCCCAACGCCAGCGAACGGCCGACTGCAAGCCCTCGTGGCCGACGCCGTCGAACAGCAAGCACCGCGGCGCCGTCATGAAACAGCCGGCCGCCGCGTTCTCGCCCAACAGCGGTTCGACCAGCGGGTCGATCGCGTCTTCGGCAAGCTTGATGTCGTTATTCAGCAGAATCGCCGCGCGGCCCGGCAGACGCGGCAGCACGTCGTTGTAAGAACACAGCCCGCGATTTGGCTGTTCGATAACTTGAACCTGCGGAAAAACCACTCGCAGATATTCAACCGAATCATCGACCGAGCCGTTATCGACGACGACCACGGGGCAGCGATGACGCGATTGCCGCGCGGCGTGCAGCAACGAAGGCAGACACTCCGCCAACAAGCGGCGGCCGTTGTAGTTCAGCACGACGAGAGGAACGGTCATCATGACCTGCGCTCGAAACCACTCTTCCATGAGTATCGCGGACGCCAAGTATGGCTATCTGCCCAACTCGGTCAAGACGAACCCGCGGCGGCCGGGGGACCAGGTCGCGATTAATCGCGGTAGTCGAATGGGTCGAATGGATAAACAGGATAAAATACGTAAATCTTAAGCCTTGCACCCAATCGCCTCGGACTTCCGTGACCGCTTTGGGCGCCTTGGCTGAAGAAGTTCGGGCGAACTTGGCCATCTTCGAGGAACTACGGATTTTACGGATTGCACTGCTGATCAATTCACGAGTATCCGTGCCATCGGTGTTATCCGTGGTTGGCCAACTTCGCTGAAGAACTCCCAGCGCTGTTGGCCGCCTTGGGAGGTCGAGGATGCCAAAAACTCGCCCAATGCGCGCAGCCATAGGCTCGCCCCCGTCTGGGTCGGTTGAAAATAAGGCGGCGCTGGCTTGGCCTGATAGCTTCCGATGAGCGTTGAAATCCGGAAACTACTTGGCGGAGTTCATTGGGTGTTGGCGAGGTAGACCGCGTTGGCGGCGGCGATGCTGGCGCCGTGCTCGAATGCGTATTTCTGCTCGGCCAACAGTTCTTCCAAGGCGGCCAACAGCAACAGCACGTTGTTCGGCCGCGAGGCGTGCCCCATCAGGCCGATCCGCCAGGCCTTGCCCTTGAAATCGCCCAACCCGCCGCCGATCTCGATGCCGTAGCGATTGAGCAGCCCGCCGCGCACGAAGGCATCGTCGACTCCGTCGGGGATTTTCACGGCGTTGAGCATCGGCAATTGAAAGCCTTCGCGAGCGGCGTAGCCGATGCCGATCGCGGCCAGCCCGGCCTTCAAGGCCGAGTGGTTCAAGGCGTGCCGCTGGAAGCACTGCTCCAGCCCTTCGTCGAGCACCAATCGCAGGGCTTCATAGAGGCCGTAGGTCATGTTGATCGGCGCCGTGTGGTGATAGACGCGCTCTTGCCCCCAGTAACGGGCCAGCATCGAGACGTCGAGATACCAGCTTTGCACCTTCGTCTTGCGGCCCAGAATCACGTCCATCGCCCGGGCGTTGAACGAAACGGGCGCCAGGCCCGGCGGGCAGCTCAGGCACTTCTGGCTGCCGGAATAAATAGCGTCGATCCCGAGGCGATCGACGTCAACCGGGATGCCGCCGAGAGCCGTCACTGCGTCGACCAGCAGCATCGCTCCGGCGTTGTGGACCAACTCGGAAATCTCTTCCAGCGGCTGCCGGGCGCCGGTCGAGGTTTCGGCCATCACGATGCCGACCACCTTCGGCTTGGCCTTGGCCAGTGCGTCCTTCAGATCGGCCGGCTCGAAAACTTCGCCCCAGGGGCGGTCGAGGCGCGTCACGGCGGCGCCGGCCCGCTGGGCCACGTCGACCATCCGGGCGCCGAACACGCCGTTGACGCAGACCACCATCGAGTCGCCCGGCTCGATCAGGTTGACGACCGTACTCTCCATGCCGGCCGAGCCGGTGGCGCTGATCGCCATCGTCATTGCGTTCTCGGTGCGAAACACGGCCCGCAGCATCCGCTGCATGTCGTTCATCAACGACAGGTAATAGGGATCCAAATGGCCGATGGTCGGCGCGGCCAAGGCTTGCAGCACGCGCGGATGGATTTCGCTCGGGCCAGGCCCCAGCAAGACGCGAACGGGCGGATTGAGCGGGGGATACATGGCAGTTAGTGTAGGTGCTTGGAGGTTAGGAATCGGGGACGGGGGCCTGGGGCTGAGCCTGGGCTAATCTGGGGCTTCGCCTAGGCGAAGCCCCAGACTATCCGCCCGGCGGCGTTTCGCGCACCAGGCGGCTGATCTCTTTGAATTCGGGCGTACCGGCGACCTCGCACCATTCGAACAGCGCGGCTTCGGTCGTGGTCAGCGTAGCGCCGGCCGAATCCATTCGCCGCAAGGCGGTCTGGTAATCGATGTCGTAACGTGAGCCGATGGCGTCGATGGCCAGATACACGCGGCGGCCGGCGGCCAACAGGTCGAACACCGTTTGCTGCACGCAAACGTGCGCCTCGATGCCGACCACCAGCACCTTGAACAGCCCGCGCTCGTGCCAGTCGCTGAACACCTCGCCGCACTCGCCGCAACTGAATCGCAGCTTGGCCGGAATGCTTCCCAGCCGCTCGGCCAGTTCGGGAACGGTCGGCCCCAGCCCTTGCGGATACTGCTCCGTCGCCGCGGCAGGCAGGCCCAGCAGCTTTGCCGCATCCAGCAGCCGGCGGATATTCCACACGATCCGCTCGTGGCCCGGAATCAGCGAGACCAGCTTGCCTTGCACGTCGACGACCAACAGCGCCGTATCGCTCGCCGACATCAACTCCGGGCTCCGCGGCAGCGGCTCGGCCTTCGGATTTGCAGCGTTTTCGCTCATGGCCCCAAGCATAGCGGAATTTTTCGAGAGTTGAAGCGGCGAGAGGGGTGGATCCGGCGCCAGAAAGCCGTTGCGTCGTCTTCGCATTGATTCTGTAGGGCACGCCCCGTGGCGTTCCGCCTGATGCGAGTTGCAGGCATGAATTGCGATTCGCGGCACGCCACCGAGGGCGTGCCCTATAGTGCCGCCAAACATTTGACTCCAAGCGCGCCGTTATTGCAAAATAGACTCTCGCCAGAGAAAGAAGGCGCGGTGGCGATCTTAGTGACGGTAAAGACAGGTTTCAGACGCGCTTTCACGCTCGTCGAACTGCTCGTGGTCATCAGCATCATCGGCATGCTTTTGGCGTTGTTGCTGCCGGCGGTGCAGCAAGCCCGCGAGGCGGGGCGGGCGAACGCGTGCCGCAATAACCTGCGGAACTGCACGCTGGCGGTGCTGAACTTCTCCGAGGCGAGGCGGAAATATCCCGGCTTCCGCCAGGCGATGGACGTGACGCTGCCCGGCGACGCCGCCCCGACCAGCATTCCAGTCGGCTGGGTGGTGACGGTGCTGCCGTACCTGGAACGCAACGACGCCTATGCTCTGTGGCGCGATCCCAAGCGGGCCGCGGCCGCGGGCATTGCCTGGCCGCCGCAGATTTATATCGACGTGCTCAATTGTCCGACCAGTCCGCCGCCGCCGGGGATGGATACGCCGTGCGTCTACATCGTCAACAGCGGCATGGACGACCAGATGCCGAGCGGCGCGGCGCCTTCGCCGAGCGGCGCCGACTTTCGAGCCAACGGCGTGTTTTTCAACCAATACGCCCAATCGGCCGCAACGGCCCCGAGCCCGTTCGCCTCGATGCGAAACCTGCCGCCCTTGATCGCGATGACGCAGGACTATATCTCGGCGAACGACGGCGCCTCGCTGACGTTGATGATGTCCGAGAACAATAACGTCCCCACGTTCGCCCCGGCCGGCGTGCCGCCTGCCGGCCTGAGCGGCGGCCCTTCGTCGTGGGGCAACCCGGCGACCGCGGCCTACGAAAAGCAGAACTGCTTTCTGTGGTGGCCCGACACGAACCCCGATCCGGCCGCGAGGATCAATGCCCCCGACACCTGCTCGACCTCGACACAGCACTACTACTATTTCTTCCGTCCGACGAGCGCTCATCCCGGCGGCGTGAACGTCGCGTTTTGCGACGGGCACGTCCGCTTTCTGAGCCAGGACGTCGACTATTTTCTGTTCTGCCTGCTGATGACGCCCAACGGTTCGCAGTGCAACACGCCCGGCGCCGTTGGCGGCCTCGACGGCGACGCCGGCGTCGCTTCGCCGCAGAACGCCTCGTTTTATTACCCGACCGGGAACAACTATTCCTATCTCCGCTCGACGCCGGTGGATGAGGGGCAGTTGCAGTAAGGGCGGCAAAAAGCAAGTAGGTTATGCTTTAGCATAACGCGGCGTAGCCGCAAGCAAAAACATCTCGTCGCCGCCGCAAGACTTGCGACGTTATTAAAATATCGCCGCTTGCGACGTTCATGGCACGACGCACCAACTGGATCAGGGTTATGCTAAAGCATAACCTACGGTTGCTGGATTCTCGGGATTCTCGTCGCGCGTGCGGTTGCGGTGTACACTAATCAGCGGCCTTTATGAAGGGGAACCGGAGTGGCAACGATGAAAAGCGATGGACGCGGGTTGGAATTGAAGTGTCCTTGGTGTGGTTATCAGGGGAAGTTCAAGTCTAGGACATTTGATATCATGTCTGGTCTTATTTGTGCAGTACTTATTCTGTTCTTTTTGGTTCCAGGCGCGTTGTATGGAATCTGGCACGCCTTGCAAGAGGAATGCCCTAATTGTCGGGCGCAGGTGCCTCGCGGGCCGTTCTGATTGGAGGCAGAGAAGCGCAGAGAAGCCAGACGCCCATCCTCTTTTGGGGACATACCACGTGTCAGGAACGAAGGGCACTGCCGGTTGGCATGTAAGGAGTTAAGCGACCTGGCGGGCGGCCTTCTTGGGGCGCGGTTGGGTCATGAGTTTGAGGATCTTGGGACGTCGCTCATTGGCGCGCGGCTCGTTGCGACCGGGTCGGTGGCCGACTTTGGGCGCGAGCTGATGCTTCTGAAACAAGCTGTGCAGTTCGGCGCTCGATCCGCGATGGCGTTCGCGAGCCAGAGGGCGCCCAACATTTGCATCGCGGCAGTGAGGCTCATGCTGCGGCAACAGGTCGATCGACTCAATGCCCGCGGAAACGGCGGCGAGCGCCGCCCTTGGTGGCGGTTTTGGTGATGCCCGGCGAACGTATTTCCGAAACGTATCACCCCGAGCGAATCTCGGGCGACCTCGCGGCGCCCTACGTCTCGGTCCGCGCGGCGATTGCGGCGTTCGGGGTTGGCGGCGTGCTGGTTGCCGGGCTGGCGTTAGAGTATGGCGAAAGCATGCTCTTCGCGCTCAGCGTTTATGCAGCAATCGCCGGCCCGCTCTGCGTCGCTGCGATCGTGAGTCGCAAGCGGCAGACGGACCAGGCGGTCGAACGGACGGTCGCGCTTGAGGGCGGCCTCGTCAAGGTGACGACGGCCACGGACACGGAAGCCTGGCCGCTTGAGGAATGCTGTTGGTTTCGCGGCAAGGCGACCGACGACGAGAATCTCTCGTATCAGCGCGTTCGGGCGAAGACCGTCGTGCTTGTTTTCCCGACTGGCCGCACGCTGGCCTGCGGCCTGAGCGAGCCGACTTATTCCGAGTGGCTGGACGCGGTCCGCGCGAACCGCTGTCGGCGCGTGTTGCGGCAAGAAGGAATGCTGGGGCTGCTGGTCGGCCTGCTATCCGTTGCGGGATTGATTGGCGGCTTGACCCTCGGCTGGCGCCTGGGCGGAGTCGTCCAACAGGCCCTCATTCCGCAAGCGGCAAACAACTCTCTGGCGAACGTCATTCCTGGCGCAATGGGGATCGTACTTGCCTGGACTCTGGCGGTTTCTCCCTTGTTGATTCCCGGCTGGCGGCGTTACACGGAACGCGAACGGAGCCAACTTATTCGTTTCGCCATTCGGCTTCCCGCCAAGCTTGCCGTACCTGCCGGCGCGGCGCTCGGCGGCAATCTCGTATCGGGGCTGCTTCTGGCAGCAATATTCGCGATAGTGTTTATCGCGATCTCGCTCGCTTTGACGCGGAAACCGCCTTCGAGGACTGCACGCTGTATCAAAGATTGAAGTTTCCTCGCTGCGCGCCGAAGCCTCCCTTTTTATTCGTTCGTCCGGCAACCGCGTACCTGGAAGCTGTGGATGGTCCAGACATGGATTTTCTGAGGCATGGCTCCGATGTCCAAAGGCAGTTGCGGCAGTTCCCAGAGGCGCGGTAGGCTGACCCGGCCCGAAGAAACTCCAGTCAGGCTCTGCGGGGACGCAAGCAAGGCAGGGGATATTTGGGCGACTAAATAGGACAGGTCCAATATTGATACCGGCGCGGACGCCACGCGGCCGTCCGAAAAAGCCGGAGCCCAGCTAAACGGCAACGTCGCCGAAACGATTAAATGGACCTGTCCCTTTTGCGTGCTCCGTCCTTATTTGCCCCGAGGTTTGGCTGTGGTGCTTCAGCGCGGTGAACACGGCCGCTTTCATTGGCTCGTTTCATCGGAGCCGCTGCCGTCGCTCGTGGAAGTTGCGGTCCGCTACCATACCGGATTGCGCCTTTGCATCACGTCGTTCGACAGTGGGCCGATCAGCCCGACACCCGAGGAACTGACCGCGGGATGGACGAAAAGCGGGAACGTCATGGTCAGTCCTCCGATTGCCGACGGAATCGAAGTTCCGCACGACCAGTACGACGAGTGGTACGTCTACGACCATCCGCCGCCCGTCGAGTAGTCGCCCGACATTTTTGTGAATCATTGCGGGTTCTCCGTTGTCCCGCCGGATGAAATCTGGAGTGCTGACGACTTGAAATCCGATGGTTGCAACTCGCGCTCCGCCGTTACGCAGCTTGTGCATATAGTGCTTCTTGCTCAGTTTGAATGCGGTGCGTCATGAAGTCGTCCCATTGTTCGTTCAGGTAGAAGGCTCGCAGCGAGAGCA